>CENJ01047626.1_pt1 | contig 18627 bp, 16 predicted proteins | sample 356161 | NCBI WGS metagenome assembly CENJ01 (sample SAMEA2619531, study PRJEB7988) | marine metagenome | biome: marine biome (ENVO:00000447); feature: surface water layer (ENVO:00002042); material: "saline water (ENVO:00002010), including plankton (ENVO:xxxxxxxx)" | depth 5 m
CCACGGTCTACACGGTGCTTGGGATAATTGGCAGCGCTTCGGCGGTGGCAACGATTTTAGTGTGGTGGTGTTTTCGGAGCGTATCGCGAGAGCAGCCGAACAGCTCGGTATTAAGCGATTAACCGTTGCCGCAGCACCCCAACCCAATGCGGTTATCGCCGCAGTGAAGGAATTCGGCTATGCAAGATGAAGAAAACGATTCGCAAGCGGCGCCTGCTACGGGACCCGAGAAACCTGCTGGTGTAGACAGCGACGGCAACCATACCACGCCAGCGCAGCGTGTTTCGGCAGATCGCGCAACCGCGCCAAGTGCCAGCTCATCAGCCCCCGACCCGTCGGCTAACACGCCACCGAAACAAGCCCGTGCCAAGGTGACGAGGCCGTTACCTCAAACTGCGGATGCGCCTCCCAAGAGCGCAAAAAGCATTTCTTTCCTTGCTCTTTTGCTGGCCGTGATCGCGTTGAGCGCGACCGGTTATCAGTACTGGCTAGCGGGGGTTGCTGACAAAGAGCAAGCACTTCTGCAACAAATCGTCACTGAGTTGGCGGCGCTCGAAATGAATGTAGCCGGCCTCGCCGATATTCAAACCGCTCTTAAAAAGGACAGCGCAGCGCGAGCTGATTCGCTGGCGGCCCAGTTTGAACAGCGTACCGCTGATTTGGCCGCGCAGATCACTGAGCAACGCCGAACTGCTGCGCAAATAGGGCGAGCCGGTATTTTGGCTGAGGCACAATTCCTAGTGCGCTCTGCGAGCTATAGACTAGAGTTTGAGCGCGACGTTGCGGCAGCGTTGAATTTGTTGAAGATCGCTGATGAGCTACTTCGCACGGCGGCGGTTGACGATCTATCGCTGTATCCACTTCGTTCTGCGCTTGCCAATGATATATCCAAGCTCGAACGAACAAAGGTAGACGACTTGCAGGCGGTCTTACTCGCCCTGCAAGCCCTGCAATCTGAAATCCCAGCAATGACGGCCCAATCTTTGGTATTTAATGCCGATGCTCAAGAGCCGGACAACACCGTATCCATACTGGATGAACTCACCGAGAAATTAAGCGAATTTGTAAGAATCCGCGAATATGATCCGTCTGCAATTCAGCGTAAAGCTTTGCTCGACGTGGATCGAGAATATTTTTGGCAGATCAACTTACGAATTCTAATTGCTCAGGCTCAGCTCGCGCTGTTGAGCAACAAACCCGCTGAGTTTGCGTCAAGCTTGGAAACTCTAAGACACGTTGTGCGCAATGAAATTGGGCCTGATGCGCCAAACTATGTTGCGCTGCAAACGGTTTTAGAGTCACTTTTGGCGCTATCTCCTTGGCCGGAGCAGTTGCCAGAAATCACTGAGTCTTTGCAGGCTTTTGCTAACGCTACTGAGATGCTGCGTTGAAAATCGCTGTCTTCTTAATCGTTTCTGTAACGTTAGGTGGCCTAATCGGCATTTATTTGCTGGCCGAGCCCGGTTACTTACTGATTCGGTTGGGCAGTGTTGCGATAGAGACGACGCTAGTTGCCGCCGCTGTGGCTTTAGTCTTCTTGGGTTACGGAATTTGGTTGCTAAAAGATGTGTTTGCACTGATTTACCGAAGTTCCAAATCACTAACCGGTCTCCCCGAGCGTCATCGGCAGCGCCAGGCTGAAAGGGCCGCAGATTCGATCATCGCCGGCATGGCCCTAAAGGAATCCGCTCTGATTCGCAGCGGCCTCGTATCTATATCGCAAGGTAAGCAGTTGGATAGCCCAGAAGCTGTGCTGGCGGCCGCGGCGCAACATACGCTGCTTGATTTACAAGACGATCAGCAATATGAAAAAGGGCTGTTTCTTGGGAAGTCGCGAAAAGCGAGCAAAATAGATACGGACAAAACCGCAGATCAAATTTTACAAAAGAACCCTAAACATTCGCCTGTAGCCGGTTCAACAAATGGCTGGATCGCTCTGCTTCGAGCTAACGAAGCACTGCAAGCGGGTGACGCGGCACAAGCATTGGCGCACCTTTCGCGCTGCCCTGATGAAGTAAAGCGGCATGCGGTCTTTTATGCTTCGGTAGCACAATGCTACGCAAAACAGGCGGCCTGGACGAAGCTTCAGGACGCTTTGGCGAAGTGGATAAAGCTGGATCCGCTTGCCAAGCAGAGTGACCGCTATCGGGCGCTGCGCACCGCTCAACTGGTCGGTCAGACGCTACCCGATGAAAACTTAGTGGCGATTTGGAAGGCCCTATCAAAATCCGAGCGTCACGATATTGTATTGGTCCAAGGTATTGCCGAGGCTTTGGTTCTTCACCAGCGCTTTGGAATGGCTAGTACGTTGCTTGTAGATGCCTTGCGCGCTCAGTTTAATCTAGCGCTATTCTGCGATTACGCGAAGCTTCCAGAAGTATCTTCGCCGCGGGAGAAATACAACGAGGCTCTTAAAATAGTTCCCGCGAAAGGTCGAGCTGAAAGCTCGGTGCAGTCTGTGTTGGGTCAACTTGCGTTGGCAGCTGGTGATTACGAAACCGCCAGACGTCATTTTGAAGATGCATTACAACAAGCGACTAGCAACGCCAGCGACGCGACGGATTTACGAGCAAACCCATCGGCAGAGCAAGCGTCTGTCATGGCTGATTTAGCAACCATTTATCAGGGATTGGGAAAAGTCAGTATTGAGCTGGGTGATCCGCATCGCGCTTCGCAATATTTTCTGCGCTCACTTGATCCTTAAATAGAAACAGACATCGAGTGCTTAACTGGCCTAATACAAATGGAGCCGCTACTGATCTGGTTTTGTTGGATCTTTTCGACGGAGCTTTCGACCGGGTTTTCAACCGGTTCTCTCTACCGCTTTTAGCTGCCCGGGTATGCTCAGACGTGATTCGATACGAATGATCGTGTTGAGGGTACTTAACGTCTCATGGAGCTAAAGAATTCCTCGTTCGTGCGGGTTTCTTTCAGCTTGTCCAAGATGAATTCGATTGCAGCAACATCATCCATATCGTGCAGAAGCTTGCGCAAAATCCAAACACGTTGCAGTTCTTCTTCGCCCATAAGCAATTCTTCGCGGCGAGTCGCCGAGCGTCGAATATTAATGGCGGGGTAAACGCGCTTTTCGGCAATCTTTCTCTCGAGATGCAGTTCCTGATTACCCGTACCTTTAAATTCTTCGTAGATCACCTCGTCCATTTTCGAACCGGTATCTATCAAAGCCGTGGCGACAATGGTCAGGCTACCGCCCTCTTCAATATTACGAGCTGCGCCAAAGAAGCGTTTCGGTCGTTCTAAGGCATGCGCATCGACACCACCAGTTAAAACCTTGCCTGATGATGGAACGATCGTGTTGTATGCGCGTGCCAGACGCGTAATAGAATCCAGCAGAATGATGACGTCTTTCTTGTGTTCGACTAGACGCTTCGCTTTTTCAATGACCATCTCGGCAACTTGAACATGGCGTGATGGTGGTTCATCGAAAGTGGAAGCAACCACTTCGCCGCGCACGGAGCGCTGCATCTCAGTGACCTCTTCCGGACGTTCGTCGATCAACAATACGATCAACACGGTTTCCGGATTGTTTGCTGTAATCGACTGAGCAATATTTTGCAGCACCAGCGTTTTACCGGCTTTTGGTGGTGACACGATCAGTGCTCTCTGCCCTTTACCGATGGGTGCCGCCAGGTCGATGATTCGCGCGGTCAGGTCTTCGGTGCTGCCATTGCCTCTTTCCAGCATCAGCCGCTCATCTGGGAAGAGTGGTGTCAGGTTCTCAAAAAGCACCTTATGCTTTTTGTTACTCGTTTCGCTGAAGTTAACTTCATCAACTTTGAGCAGCGCAAAGTAGCGTTCGCCGTCTTTAGGCGGCCGAATTTTGCCAGCGATGCTATCGCCAGTGCGGAGGTTAAAACGACGCACCTGGCTGGGTGAGACATAAATATCATCCGGGCCGGCGAGGTATGAACTATCCGCAGATCGTAGGAAGCCAAAGCCGTCCTGCAGAATCTCCAGCGTGCCCTCGCCATAAATGTCTTCCCCATTCTTCGATTGTTTTCGAACAATCGCGGCGATGACCTCTTGTTTGCGCGACCGGCCGACGTTCTCCAGACCCATCTCTCGAGCCATATCAATAAGTTCCGCGACGGGTTTACGTTTCAAATCTGAAAGGTGCATAGCCATAAATTTTTTTAAAACCGAAATTTTGGGGAATAGCAATCGCACGCGGGTGAGGAAAGGGGCGGTTGCAGTAGGGTGAGTCAGGTCGCCTAGAAATCGGTTCCCTCAAACCGAGGCTCGACCTGCGTCACATAGTGTAGAGATTTGGCGTAAGAGGTCAAGAGGCTTTTAGACCTTGCTCTGGCTCGTAAATGCCGGCACCTGGACAGGGGTAATGAAGGCCCAAATCTGGGTGATAGGTATGCTTTTAGGATAACGGCAGACACGGACACACACGAAGTGACGCTCGCGACTTAGGCATAGATGCCCCGGCTCAAATCCCGCGCAAGCCTATTATCTGACAGGGCAAGGGTTTAAAGCCGGAGCGGCTGGCGCAATGCTACGTCTAAAGTGCCCGCCGAGGGAGTACGTCGAAGGCGCTCACGCCAAGCAATCTAACTAGATATTGCTGTCGAGAAATGCCTGCAGCTGCGACTTAGAAAGTGCGCCGACCTTAGTCGCTTCCAGTTCGCCATTCTTGAATAGCATCAGTGTTGGGATACCGCGGATACCGTACTTTGGCGGTGTGCCTTGATTGGCGTCGATATCTAGTTTGCACACCTTGATTCGATCAGCGTATTCATCTGCTATCTCGTCTAAGATTGGCGCGATCATTTTGCACGGTCCGCACCATTCAGCCCAGTAGTCCACCAACACGGGCTTATCTGCGCCCAAGACATCTTGTTCGAATTCTGCGTCGCTTGTGTGAACGATGGCTTCGCTCATTAGGTCTCTCCAAAAAGTAAAAAGTGTAGCATTACGAATGCAGCGCGTCCCACAAAGCGATGCGTCGAAACTGCCTATCCTTATAGCCCATGGCTATCTTCGACAATACTCCAGACTTAGCCTGCCGCTTGTTCTAACCAGAATTTCGCGAAGTAGGTCAAAATACCATCTGCACCAGCCCGTTTAAAACTCAATAGCGACTCGGCAATAATCTGTTCATCTAACCAACCCGCCTGGATCGCACCGGCATGCATCGCATATTCACCGCTGACCTGATACGCAAATGTTGGCACTGCGAAGCGTTCTTTGACCCGTCGCACAACATCGAGGTAAGGCATGCCGGGTTTAACCATCACCATATCAGCGCCCTCTTGCAGATCCAGCGCGACTTCATGCAATGCCTCGTCACCGTTCGCCGGATCCATTTGATATGTGGCTTTAGAGCTTTTGCCTAAGTTTGAGGAGGAGCCGACGGCATCGCGGAATGGCCCGTAGTAACCTGAGGCATATTTTGCCGCGTAACTCATAATTTTTGTTAGTTGATGGCCGTCTCTGTCCAATTGGGCGCGAATTCCACCAATGCGGCCGTCCATCATGTCGGATGGTGCGATCACGTCCGCGCCCGACGCGGCACAGACACTAGCTTGTCGTTGCAAAGCTTCGACTGTTGGGTCGTTTAAAATATAGCCGTCGTCGTCCAGCAAGCCGTCCTGGCCGTGGCTGGTATAAGGATCAAGCGCGGCATCGGTGATCACCCCCAGTTCGGGTACCGCTGCTTTAAGTGCGCGCACCGCTAGTGGAACCAAACCGTTAGGATTATAAGCCTCCTCCCCGTTTGGAGTACGTAAACGTGAGTCAACGTTTGGGAAGAGCGCGACCGCGGGTAACCCAAGTGAGGATAAATGCTTAGCTTCAGCCACCAAGCGGTCAATCGAGAGTCTCAAAATACCCGGCATAGACTCAATGGCGGTTGCCTGATTCTCGCCGTCAATAACAAACATCGGATAAATTAGGTCATCCGCAGTCAACTTATTTTCACGAACAAGGCGCCGTACCCAATCGGATTCGCGATTACGGCGTAGACGAGTATGTGGAAAAGTCCTCATGGTGCCTCCTTCAGGCAATGCAACAGGATCGTTACGAGCAGTCTTGCCTTCGTAAACCTAACATTGATCAAGTTCAGCTGCCTCTAGTTCTGAGCTAGCCGCGAACCATTCTTCTTCAGCCTGCTCCAGTTGCTGCCGCTTTCGCGCTGCCTTGCTTAGTAGATCGTTTAGTTCGTTTGCCGCTAACGTGTCGTAGGTTGCCTTGTCCGCTAAGCGGCTTTCAAGCGCTTTTAACTCATTGGTTGTTGAATCTATTTGTTTCTCCAGCGCTTTAATTTTTTGCCGATGCGCGGACAGTTTGGCGCGGGCCGCAGATCGTTGTTGACGCAGCGCTTTCTTGTTACCGGCCTGGAGTAAGCCATCGAGCTGATTCGAATCAATGGCGTCACCGGCAGTCACGCTGCGGCGCGTCTCAGTGTAGTCCGCAACATCGCCCTCATAGCGATGTAACTGCCCCTCCCGCAATAACCAAAACTCGTCGACCACCTGATCTAAAAGGGTTCTATCATGAGCGACGATGATGACGGCTCCGCTAAACTCTTGTAGCGCAAGTGCAAGCGCATCGCGCATATCGAGATCAAGGTGGTTGGTGGGTTCATCAAGAATGATCATCGCTGGTTTCTGGCGAGCGAGTAATGCCAAAACCAGCCTGGCTTTTTCGCCACCCGACAAACTGGCTACGGGCCGCTCTATCATCGCCTTGGAAAACCCCCAGCCACCGAGGTAGTCACGACAACCTTGCGGGTCCATATCCGGATGTTCGCGCAGCACGCTAGCGTATGCCGTTGCCGCTAAGTCGAGGGATTCCAGCTGGTGTTGGGCAAAATAACTCACGCTGGCATGCCGTCCACGCTCTAACGTACCTGCCAGCGCAGGGAGTTCGCCGATTAGCCCTTTCAGCAGGGTGGACTTGCCTGCGCCGTTTGCGCCTAACACGCCGATACGCGCGCCCGGAAGTACCGTTTGTGAGACGTTGCTGAGCACCACGTGTTCGGTTTTGTTTTGACCTATACATTTAAGCTGGTTTTCGCTTTCATCTTTGGCGGTTTCATCGCCCTCGGATTTTCTGAGATCGGATTTTGGGGGATCGGTTTCAGTGAGGTAACCCAGCCGTAGGTTGCGAAACGTCAGCAGCGGGTTAGAGACCTTGTCCGGGTTTTCAAACTGCACCCGATAGTCAGAATCTGCCACCAAGGTCGCGTTAGCCTGCATTTTTTCTAACGCCTTTATACGACTCTGCACCTGCTTGGCTTTGCTGGCTTTAGCTCGGAAACGATCCACGAAAGACTGTATATGGCGTGCTTTCGCCTCGCGTTTGTTGGACTCCGCTTGCTGGCGCAACAACGCCTCGCTGCGCTGCCGTTCGAACGAAGAATAGTCTCCGCTATATGATGTCCCGCCACCGCCAGCGAGATGTAGCACATGGGTTGCCGTCGAATTTAGAAAGCCCCGGTCGTGGGCAATGATGAGCAGTGCGCCTGGGAAACGCAGTAACCATTGTTCCAACCAAAGGATCGCTTCCAGATCGAGATGGTTGGTCGGCTCGTCTAAAAGCAGCAGATCGCTGGGTGACATGAGCGCCTGAGCCAGATTGAGCCGGATGCGCCAGCCACCGGAAAATGTGTTAAATGGCTGCTGCAGCTGTTCTGCTGAAAAGCCTAGACCATGCAATATTTCACCGGCCTTGGCTTCTGCCTGATAGCCACCCAAATCCTCTAGGCGACTATATAGATCGGCTAGTGCCACCGGATCCTCGGTCGTGGTTAGAGCGGTCTGTGTTGCGCGGAGCGGTTGGTCGCCGTCGATGACGTACTCTAATGCCGGCTGAGCTGATGGGCGGACCTCTTGTGCCATATGACCGATACGCCAGTTCGTTGGGATATCGATGGTACCGCGTGCGCCTTCCAGTTCGCCCAGGATCAGCTTGAACAAAGTGCTTTTGCCGACGCCGTTGCGACCAACCACAGCCATACGTTGGCCCGGATAAAGAACCATATCGAGATCGGCAAATAGCGTTTCGTCGCCGCGGCCGAAAGTTAGATCAGAAATACGCAGCATAAAGGATCATCGCTGAGTCAGAGCCGAGTGAGGTTAGGCTTGATTGCGGTTCTCAAACGCGGCCGTTGAGACCGCCGCAGGTTGAGCTGCCTTCGGCAGGCGTCGCGAAGTAGCGTCGGCATTCGTACCGGCCTTAGGTGCGACTTTAGGTGCGAGAGGTAGTCGCGCCGCAGAGGAAGCCAACGCCGTATCAATCCAATCGACCAATTCGTACCAGGCGCGAACCTCTTTGCGAGCTGCTCGATTGGTCTTCATTTCAAAAACACTGCTACCTTGATCGATGGCTTTGCTGTAGACACTGGACTCGCGCAGCGCTGCCACATGAGGCACATTCAGGCAATGCAACAAATGCAGCATTTGCTCGTGGGTAGTAGTTGCCAGTTGCACACGATTGGTAACCACTGCGACGGGTTTCGGTGTTGCTCGCAGCAGACGGTTAGTCACCAATTCGGTAATAAATTGTCCGCCCGCCTGAGCATCTAATGAAGCAGGTAAAAGCGGCACTACTATGACGTCGCTACGCGCTACCATTTGTTCGAGGTGCTTTGTGCTGATGTGACCGCCAGGGCCGTCGATCACGATCACATCATGATCCATACCAGATAATTCATCAAAGGAGCGAGCGAGAGTGATGTCTGCCTGCGCCTCGGAGCGCATACCTGCCCAAAGGGAACTGCTGCGTTGCGCGTCCTGGTCGAATAGACAGACGTTAGAGCCGTTGGCTGCATAGCCAGCGGCAAGGTTAGTGGCAAGCGTTGTTTTGCCACACCCGCCTTTACGGTTTAACACCAAAATGGTCTTGGTCATCTGTGTCTCGACTCTTTAAGCGTTGTCAGACGCGAAGCGTTTTTGTAATGAGGCGCAAGCTTTGAGCATGCTCTTTAGTCACGCGCGAAATAATATAGCGCGCCAGCGAAAACTTGCCAACGTAACCCATGTTAGTGCGTTACTGCAGCAGCGGTCTAATGCTGCGCATTAATTGCAGCAGGCAGGCAGCACACAGCGCTATGAAACAAAGCAAAAGCCAGCCTGGAATGCTTAATCCCAGTAGTGACCAGCTGACATTGGCACAATCGCCGGTTCCGGAGGTCATTGCTGCGAGTAGGTCGCTCAGCGGGAACGCGTCAATCATGTAGGCCAGGTCTGGTCCGCACGCAGGTACCTGATCTTTAGGGAGGCTTTGTAACCACAATTGGCGAATAGAAAAACCCGCGCCGACAACACCCGCGATCAGCGCAGATAGCGGATAGATACCAAGGCGAGGATTATGGGTGAGCCCGACAAATGAGATGATGACCAGCAGTGCCAGCCAAATTCTCTGCATCATGCATAACGGACAGGGCGCCAGTCCCATCGCAAATTCCATAAATAGCGCTGCACACAGCAAACCGCCGCCACCAATACAAATGGCGACAGCCCACGACTCGCAATCAATCTTATTAAGCATCAAACGTTACCACTACTTTACCGACAGCTCGGCGTTGCGCTAGACAGTTCAGTGCGTCTGCATAGTCACTGAGCGTATACTCCGCGCCGATTAAAGGATTAATTTTTCCGGCTTCAAAAAAGGCCATGATGTCTTCAAAGTTAGCCCTATTCTCAGCCGGGAACCGGCCGCTAAACGCGCCGTAAAAAACACCGACAACCTGGCAGCTTTTCAAAAGCACAAGGTTGGTGGGTAGCTTTGGAATATCGCCGCCGACAAAACCGACGATTAGCACGCGACCATACCAATTGACGCATCGCATGCACTGATCAAAGAGCGGTCCGCCGACCGGGTCGTAAATCACGTCGGCCCCGTTCCCGTCAGTTAATGCCTTAACTTTTTCTTTAAGTTCGCCGTCGGCGTAGTTTATCAATTCGTCCGCGCCTGCGGTTTTTGCGATAGCGAGCTTAGCATCTGTCGATGCTGCGGCGATAACGCGAGCCCCCATCGCCTTACCCAACTCGACCGCCGCGAGGCCAACACCGCCAGCCGCGCCCAGCACCAACAGCGTTTCACCGGGCTGCAGATTAGCCCGTTGCTTGAGGGCATAGTACGACGTGCCATAGGTGGTACTGATACCAGCTGCCACAGCAAAGCTCATAGATGCCGGTTTGCGTTTTATTAGCTGCGCCGGCGCCGCGATCTTTTCAGCGAATCCGCCGTGTCCCAATCCGCCATAAACTTCGTCACCCACTTGCCATGCTGTCACGTCTTCTGCGATGTCGGTGATTACCCCGGCAAACTCACCGCCTGGTGAAAACGGCATATTCGGTTGTGATTGATATTTACCTTCTATCATCAAAACATCTGGATAATTCAATGCAGTTGCTTTGGTTGCGATCAGCACCTGCCCTGGCCCCAATTGCGGATCGTCGACCTCTTCTAAGGTCAGGCTTTCGGGTGGTCCGAAAGACTTGCATAGCACGGCTTGCATGGGTAGCTCCAACTTTTTTGGGTTGCAGACAATAGGACATTGCGCGATAGGTTGCCAGCCGCGGTTGGTTGTCCCGGGGATTTCTATTCTCAGCCAGGTTGGCCGGGGCGCTGTCAGTGGGTCTCGTCTGCAGTGTTTGGCGCTGCGCTTATTGCGTCGATGGAAGCGGCATAGTCCGTACTCCATGCCCGCGCCAATTGGATACATTCAGGGTAGTAAGCATCGAACTCCTGACGTGTGGCCGTGGCCAGGTTGTACACGGTGGCGGCGGTTTCAGACAACGATAAGTCGGAACGCAGACGGCGCAAAACTGAAGCGATTGCGTTTTCTATGTTTGCCCAATCGGCGCCATTGGCAAGTAAGTCGACGTGTTCCAGGTAAGTAATAAAGCGTTGGCCACGCTCTGGAAGTAAATCGCTGTGGCGACGTACTGCGGCATAACAATGTTTCGAAAATTCGTCGAGTTCCGCGGTGTAATAGTCAGACCAGGTTTGGCTTAAATGATAGTCGCCGAGTATGTCGATAAAAATTGGCGCCAGACGTCGCAAGTGTTTTGGAAATCGATTGCAGGACACTTTGATGGCGGGCAACTGGTTAGTTGCAGAGTCGATGCGCCGATGTAAGCGCACCCCGGCTGCGACGGATGTCGGCCAATCCGAAGGGATCTTACCCTTGCTGAAGTCGGCAATGATCGCCCCGGCTAACAGGCCGTCGAGGACGTCCGCATGTAGAATAGCGGCCGCGTCGCTCGCTAGTGCGCAGTGGGCTAGAAAATTCACTCGAAAAACCACACAGCGAGCTAACGCGTGGCGAGATATTGGTCCAGAAACGCCTCAAACGCCTGGGTTTCTTCGGTCTCGATTTCTTCTTGCCGAACATGCGAAAGCGCGGCGGACTCCTGCTGACGCTGCAATGCCGATGCGGTCAAAGGGTGCGCTGCAAAGTAGGCTTTATGGGCCTGACTGTATTGCATGGAGTAGTTGAAAAAAGAGCCACACTCTTCAATCGCATCCAGCATTTGTGCCGATGGCGTAAGCGACACGTCGGTAACTTTATGGCGCTGCTCGGCTAATGCCTGTCGGTGCTCAATGCCGTTGCCGGCCGCATCGATCGCTTCGGCAACTGGTTCGCATAGGTCCAGAATGGCGTTTGCCCATTCGCGGAGGCCAATAGATTGACCATCGCGAATGAGTTCCAAAACTGGATCGCGACCGTTCGCAACCACGGCTAACTCGTTAGCTTGTACCGCCGCGATCTCCGTGGCCGTATCCATTGCACTTGGGTTTAACAGGCAAGCGACGAGGAACACATCCAAAAAACGCACTTGGGTGGCTTCGATGCCAATGGGTTGCAGCGGATTTAAATCGACGCAGCGAACCTCGACATATTCTACGCCGCGGCCGTCCAGCGCTTGCAGCGGACGCTCGCCAGATTGCGTCGTGCGTTTGGGTCGAATGGTGCTGTAAAACTCGTTCTCTATTTGCAGCAAAGCGCTGTTTAGCTGCGGATAAGGCTCCGTATCTAATGTATCAGCACCTAAATTCGCGTAGGGCGGGTATTGTTCGGTGAGGGCTTGCGCTAGAGAGGCACTGTAATCCGCCAAGGAATTGTAAGAGACACTCAGCTGATGCTGAGCTTCGCTGATGTAACCCAGTGGGCCCATCCTTAGGCAGGTTGCGTGTGGCAGGTAAAACGTTCCTGGCAAAAACTCCCGCAAACCGTGTTTATCGTTCGCTAAAAAAGTTTGGCAAACGGCGGGTGAGGCGCCAAATAAGTAAAATAGCAGCCAAGACCAACGCTTAAAGTTGCGGATCAGTCCAAAGTAGTTCGCGGTAATCTCGGTTTGCGAAGTCACCCCCAGCGTTTGCCAAAGCGAGTCCGGCACGGAAAAATTGTAGTGGATACCAGATATCGTCTGCATCAGTCGGCCGTAACGGTACCCCAAGCCCCGGCGGTAGATGGTTTTGGCGCGGCCGATATTTGACGACCCGTATTGCCCAAGCGGGATCTGGTTCTCATTTGCAGCTAGGATGCAAGGCATGCTACTGGGCCAAAGCATCTCGCTTTCGAGGCAGTGATGAACGAAGGCGTGTGTAGCCTCTAACTCATCCAGACAAGCCGTCGCGCTCTCATGTATACCGGTGATCAGCTCTAGCTGTGCTTCGCTGAAGTCAGTGGTGATAAAGGGGTGCGTCAGTGCGGACCCAAGACAGGTCGGGTGGGCCGCTCCGGACAGCGTGCCGTCAGCTGTTATTCTTAAACTCTCTTTTTCAATGCCACGCCGCAACTGTCCAAGGCCTGAGTTGGGTTCGCTCAGTTTGTCCCACGGTATGTTTTCGGTCATGGCAGTTACGGACGTGTCGCAGCATCACTGCGACACGCTCTCCTTTAGAGCTGAGGGCCCGCAGCGACGATCTGTTCTGCGACGGTAAACTTCTTAAAGTTCGCGACGAACTTGCTCACCAAATCTGCCGCTGCTGCGTTATATGCTGCAGTATCTGGCCACGTATCACGAGGATTCAAGAGACCAGTCTCCACGCCTTCAATCGCCGTAGGGATATGCAGATTCAATCCGGGCAGGTGGGTTGTTGGCGTACCCTTCAAGCTGTTGCTTTGGACGGCAGCGATGATGCTGCGTGTTATTGGAATACTAAAGCGCTTGCCAACACCGTAGCCGCCACCGGTCCAACCGGTGTTAACCAGATAGACCGTTGAGCCAAATTCTTCGATCCGCTTGATCAACAAGTCGGCATAGACGCCCGCAGGTCGTGGAAAGAAAGGCGCGCCAAAGCAGGTCGAAAAAGTGGCTTTGTAGGCTTCGGTTGAACCGATTTCCGTTGACCCAACTTGGGCTGTGTAGCCGGAGAGAAAGTGATACGCAGCCGCCTCCTTCGTCAGTATGGAGACCGGTGGCAAAACGCCGCTGACATCACAGGTTAAGAAGATAATGTTGTTCGGTTCTCCGCCACGATTGCCGGGCACTTTCTCCGCGATGTTGTCGCGCGGATAACAAGCACGAGTGTTTTCAGTGAGTGAGCTATCGGCATAGTCTGGCTGGCGCGAAGCGTCGTTCATTACAACGTTTTCGACAATCGCACCAAAACGAATAGCGTCGAAAATAACCGGCTCGTTTTCGCGCGTCAGGTCGATACATTTGGCGTAACAGCCGCCTTCAAAGTTGAATACTGTGCCTTTGCCCCAGCCATGCTCGTCATCGCCAATAAGCAAACGGTTAGGGTCGGCCGATAAGGTGGTCTTACCCGTGCCAGATAGGCCAAAGAACAAAGTCACGTCTCCCTCGTCGCCCATGTTTGCAGAGCAGTGCATAGGTAGTACGTCTTTTTCCGGCAACAAAAAGTTCAGAACGGAGAACATAGATTTTTTCATTTCGCCTGCGTAGCGCATGCCGGCAATCAGTACTTTGCGTTGTGCAAAGTTAATCATAACGGTTGCATCGCTATTGGTGCTGTCACGCTCTGGTTCACAAACGAACGTGGGCGCGTTGACGATTTGCCATGCTTCCTTGTTGTGAGGATTGTAGTGTTCTGGAACGATAAACAGAGTGCGTCCGAAGAGACCGTGCCAGGCATATTCGGTGGTGACTTCTATCGGCAGGTAATGCTCCGGATCGGCGCCGACGTGCAGATGCGACAGAAAAGTTTCCTGTTCGCCCATATGTACTTGGACACGGTCCCAAAGATGGTCAAAGACGTCTGCGCCAATAGGCTGGTTAATATCGCCCCAATCGATCAAATCTGCAGTAGATGCTTCTTCGACGATAAATCTATCTTTAGGTGAGCGGCCGGTACGGTGGCCAGTTTCTACAACGATCGCGCCATCAGCAGTGAATTTACCTTCGCCTCGCACGACAGCATGTTCTGCAAGATTAGCTGAGGATAGATCTACGCGTTTATCCATGGTTAACGGTCCATTCTGGGAAGTTGGAAAGATTTAGACTGATTCGGAAAGACGGGGGATTATGCCAGAGCCTGTATGCTGTAGAACAGTCAAAGCTATGTATTTATCACCTAATCCAACTTATTTCCAAGTTTGGTCGGTGTGATCTAGTGAACTTTCTTTGACGTGTCCCAATAGCCGCCAGTAGTGGCGATACGGTCGACTTCTGCCTGACCATAGGCATAGCGTTGCCCGCAAAACTCGCAATCCACAGTGATCTCGCCAAGTTCTTCCAATAGCTCGTACATCTCAGCGACGGGTAGTGTCGCCAAAGTGCGGTCACTTTTGCTTTGATTGCAGGTGCATTTGTATTGCATAGACTGCGCACTGTGCACCGTCACAGTGTACTCATGATAGAGCCGGCGCAGCATCTCCTCTGGATTCAGCTCAGCGAGTTCCTCACCGCGGATTGTATCTGTGAGCGTCACCAGGGTATCCCAAGCGTCCTCTGCTCTTTCCAGCATTTCGTCTGGCGCATCTGGCGCTTCCGGCAGGCGCTGCAGCAGCAGGCCGGTTACGGTTGTGGCATCAGCGCCAAAGTACAATTTGGTGTCGAGTTGCTCGGAACGGGTGAAATAAGTCTGTAAATTTATGGCTAACGAGGCGTCACGAAGTTCAACCTGACCCTGATAGGTTTGCATGTTTTCGCGGTCTTCAGGGATCAGCGATAAAGCCAAGCGACCATCGCCAAGCCAAGCGGCTAAATTGTTCGGATCCGGCGGCAATACAAAGTCTTCGCGCACATGTGCGATACCGCGTAGGTTACGTCGATTGCTGCACTCCGCGAGGGTTCGTAGCAATGCACCGTTACCCTGGGACTGCAAGGCCACAGCGCCGGCAAATTTTAAATTGTCTGAGATCATCGCAACCGCAGCGAACATTTCGCCCAGAAAGCCGGAGACTGGCTGCGGGTAACTTTTATTTTTAAAAGCATCCTGTAGCGATTGATCCAGGCGCACCCACTGGCCGCGAATCGGTAAATCAACAAAACTAAAGCGATACAAACTATCCATTGCTAATAAAAACTCCGCTAGCGTCGCGCTCGCACGCCATGGCTGGGTTCGGGTCTGATTGAAACGACGCTAGAACGTGGGTGCTACCGGGGCAGGTTGCTTCTCAATGTCCTCGCGGTAAGCCATGTTATCTGATTTCTCCAGGTAACCTCTTCACTGCGCATAACCCCGTGCAGCCAGTCCTTATACAGTGGCAAATCCGGTTACAAACAGCGAGCACCGACTGCTTAGGCTCAGGCGGCATGCGCTGCATAGACAACCCGTTGGTGTGCCCTGTTAACTACTCCGCGGATTCGAGCCACTGGCCTGCCTTGCTTCGCGCTTCACTATCTCACTGCAAAGAGTCTAGATTTTTCAGCTTTGCCAGTGCGCGCCGATCTTTTTTATCGGGCCTTTGTTGAACAACAATTAATCCCGCGTTTTCCATGCGCTTCCTACTGCGCAGGATTTCACGTTCTTCGATGCTTGCAGGTGTCTCTTGGTACAACGCTTGAGCCACCGGGGCGGAGCCGCGCTGCTCGGATAGCGCTTTTACCTCAACAACTTGCAGCAGCTGACCGCGGCGTATCGTTAATGTTTGACCGATGTGGATTTCTTTAGCTGGCTTGGTGCGTTGTCCATCTAAATGCACTTTACCGCCGTCGATTGCAGTCTTTGCCAGGCTGCGGGTCTTGAAGAATCTCGCCGCCCAGAGCCAGCGGTCGATGCGCACTGATTCACTAATATCCATGGGGCGAGTTTACGCGCTAAAGGTACAAATCTCAGCAAATTCATCCAGCGCGGGATAGTCTGTCACGGAGCGAGTGGGCCGCTTCGAGTCTGGCGTGCGAACACACCAGTTATTGGCGATACCGAACCGCTCTGCAGCGGCTAACACGCCAGGGTTGTCATCGACAAAAAGAGTGGTTGCAGGGTCGAAGTCGAAAGCCCTGTGTAATTCCAACCAAAACGCTTTTCCTTCCTTAGGCTCGCGGAAGTCGTGGCTGGAAAAAACCGCATCGACACGGTCCGAGAGTTCGTACTTAGCGTCCTTGATATTAAAGCAGCTGCGGTCGGCGTTGGTAGCAATTGCGACCTGACAGTGGCCGTCAGCTAACCATTCGAGAAACGTCTCGGCGTCTTGCCGAAAATCAATAAGGTGACGAGATTCGTGATGCAGCGCGACGACGTCAACGCCGGTGAATTCACTCCAGTAGTCGAAACTGAAGTAGCGGATGGAACCAGACATAACCTGCATCTGGTCGCGCACGACCTGTCGAGCGTCTTCCTTCGTTCGGCCGCTGAGCTGACCAAATGCAGCGGGTAATGCCTCGTCCCATACCCAGTTGTCGTAGTGCAAATCGAGAATGGTGCCATCCATATCGAGGAGGACCGTGTCGATACATGACCAGTCAAAATCAGGCGACGCAACCTGTGCAGCAGCTTGCATTAAATGTGTTGCTCCTAAAGTAGCTAAGATGAAATCTAGTGAAAGACAGGGTTGTAGTGAGCCCGAAGAAGCGTGTTTGCAGCGTCGATGCTGTGTCGAGATGAGGTAACATCCGCACAAGTCGAAACGATAAGGTCAGCATGCCGTTACCGAAAATTCTGCAGAACAAAGTCATTGCTAAAACCCGATTTTTTCAAGTCGAAGCTCTAGACCTAGAATTTAGCAATGGAATAAAACGGACGTATGAACGTATCCCCGAGCCGCGTACTCAAGGTGTGATTGTAGTGGCGATCAATGCAGCGGATGAGTTGTTATTGATTCGCGAGTATGCAGCGGGCTTTCACGAGCTGCAGCTGACTTTGCCCAAGGGGATTGTCGACGCAGGCGAAAGTTTGGAGGAAGCCGCTCGCCGCGAGTTGGCTGAAGAAGTCGGTTTTTCTGCTCGCAATGTCACGTTTATTAAGCGACTGACTTTAGCGCCGGGCCATATGGGTTATTCTATCCACGCTATGCTCGCGCAGGATTTGTACGAGAAACATTTGCCCGGCGATGAACCGGAACCGCCGGAAGTTGTTCCCTGGCCGCTAGCACGGCTTGATGAACTCATCAATGGAGACCAATTCAACGAAGCGCGCGCTATCGCTGCTTTGTTGATGTGCCGTGAGCAACTTGCTTCACGTTCAGGTTAGCGATGCGCGAGTGCCGGTGCTGGAAGCAATAGAATCGATTGAGAGGAAGCGTTATGCGAGTGGATCAAACAACTGTGGATCGGGTGGTGACCATTGTCGAAGCCGCTGGCGCTGCAATCATGGAGATTTACGATGTCGACTTCGCGGTGGAGTACAAAGATGACTCCTCGCCTCTTACTCAGGCAGACCTGGCTGCACACAAAATCATCGTTGCCGGTTTGGAGGCTGCGTTCCCGAGCATTCCGATCCTCTCTGAAGAAGCCGCTCCAGCGCCGTTTTCTGAGCGTAGCCAATGGAGCCAATATTGGTTGGTAGATCCCTTGGACGGCACTAAAGAGTTCGTGAATCGAAACGGCGAATTTACCGTCAATATCGCATTGATAGAAAATAACGAAGCGGTATTGGGTGTGGTCGGCGTGCCGGTCCAAAAACAGACATACACTGGTGACGTAACCAGCGGCATTGCTCGCGTATTGCATGAAGGCGACACCATAGGTCGCGATTTACTCGGCAAGCCGCGCGCCGCTAACGATGTGTCTATATCGATAGTTGCCAGCCGTAATCATGGTGGCGAACGCCTAGAGTCGTATCTAGACGCAGTAGGCAAACGATTTCCTGAGCTGTCGCGAAACGCAGTGGGTAGCTCTTTAAAGCTGTGCACTTTGGCTGCAGGAGGCGCTGATTTATACCCGAGGTTAGGTCCCACGAGCGAATGGGATATAGCCGCGGCTCATGCTGTATTGCGCGCCGCAGGCGGCGACGTGGTAACGCCCGATGGCGAAACGATGCGCTATAACACAAAGGAAAGTGTCCTAAATCCTGATTTCCTTGCAGTTGCAGATCGTCGCTTCAATTGGATGGACGCATTACCACAGTTTCCAGTGGATTAGTCGCAACTTGGGAGAGTGGCCGTTAAGTAAGTAGAGAATGAGCTTCGGCAACACCCTTGAAGGCGCACAACAGACAGAGATTCAGCAAGACAAGCAGCAAGACAAGCACCGAGGGTACTTTAAAAGAACAGGGTGAGAGAAGAGGCTAGAAGAGAGA
>CENJ01080070.1_pt1 | contig 18616 bp, 26 predicted proteins | sample 356161 | NCBI WGS metagenome assembly CENJ01 (sample SAMEA2619531, study PRJEB7988) | marine metagenome | biome: marine biome (ENVO:00000447); feature: surface water layer (ENVO:00002042); material: "saline water (ENVO:00002010), including plankton (ENVO:xxxxxxxx)" | depth 5 m
CGAACTTTACCGCGCCGTTCAACCTTGACGTTGGCCACCTGCGGACTGTGGAGCATGAACACCCGCTCCACTCCAATGCCCTGGAAGATGCGACGGACGGTGATCGTCTGGTTCATCCCGCCGTGACGCTTGGAGATGACCACTCCCTCATAGGGCTGAACACGCTCCTTGTTGCCCTCGCTGATGCGGACGCCAACGCGGACGGTGTCACCGACGTAGATCTCAGGGAGATCGGTCTTCATCTGCTCCGTCTCGAAGGCCTTGATCAGGGCTTCGGCGCTGAGCTTCTGAGCTGGGGTTGTCGGAGCACTCGCCACGGCCTCCACCTCAGCTGCGCTCTCAGTGCTCTCTTCCGTCACCGTCGTGTCCTTCGGATCGGCTGCCATCCCAGCTCCGCGTTGAATCGCCAAACGATCAGTGTACCTTTCGACGCCATCGTTCGATCAGCAACCCGGCACCACTGATCAGCATCCAGAGCAACCCAAGGGCGTTCAACAGCACCACCAACGGCTCCAGCGTGGCCCCCAGCCATTCGCCTTCGTGCAAGGTCATCAGCCAATGCACCTGGTCACGCTCAAAGCCCATCCAGTCGCGGGCAAGTCGGTAGCCAACCCCTGAGCAAACGGTGATGAACAACGGAAGCAGCACCAACGGGGCAACGGCCCGATGCAGTTCGCGCACCCGCACAAGCAGGCTCATGACCGACCTTCAATCAGTTGCTGTTGATAGCGTGACGGATATAGAAGGATGTTGATGAATTTATTCGCAGATCTGCTGGCCTCCACCCAGGCCCCGACGGCAACAGCCACAGGTCCCCGGATTCAGAAACGCCGGGGTGTGGAGATCAAGTCAGCCCGTGAGATCAAAATCATGCGGGAGGCCAGTCGCATCGTCGCGACAGTGCTGCGGGAAGTGATGGCCATGGTGGAGCCGGGACACACGACGGGCGACCTGGATGCCTTTGCTGAGAAGCGCATCCGAGAGATGGGGGCCACACCGAGTTTCAAGGGGTACCACGGCTTCCCGGCAAGCATCTGCGCCAGCATCAACAACGAGGTTGTGCACGGCATTCCCAATGCCAAACGGGTGATCCACCAGGGGGATCTACTGAAGGTGGATACAGGTGCCTACTTCGATGGCTACCACGGCGATAGCTGCATCACCGTCTGTGTGGGCGAGTCCTCGGATGAGGCCCAGATCCTCAGCCGTGTTGCCCGGGAATCCCTGATGGCGGGCCTGAGCAAGGTCAAAGCAGGCAACACCCTTCTTGATATCGCCGGTGCGGTGGAGGACCACGTCAAGGCCAATGGGTTCAGCGTCGTGGAGGACTACACCGGCCATGGTGTCGGCAGAAATCTGCATGAAGAGCCCTCGGTGTTCAACTTCCGCACCGATGAACTGCCCAATGTCACGTTGCGTCCAGGCATGACCCTGGCGATTGAGCCGATCCTGAACGCTGGCAGTAAGGCATGCCGCACCCTGAAGGATCGCTGGACAGTGGTGACCCGGGATGGATCCCTGTCAGCTCAGTGGGAACACACAGTTCTGGTCACCAGTGACGGCTGCGAGATCCTCACGGATCGGGGCGACTGAGCGCTCGGCTGTAAAGCCATCGCCCGAGTTCCGTCAGTGGCATCAGCACATAGGTCAGCGGATTCGGTGTGACGATGATGAGACGTGCTCCGATCCGCGCTTGCCAGAGCACCTGGCCTGACACGAAGTCGGCGTTCATGACGCCGATGGGATTGAGTTCGGAGCGGAACGGGCCCAACACCAGTTTCCGCAGCACCAGTCGTGAGCGCTCCTCTGCATCGCGGGTGGCACCACGCATGCTGACCAGTTGACCGAGCAGGCGTTTGCTCAGCTCATAGGCCGGGCTCACGGCTGGTTGGATCTCCGCTTCGGACGTGTTGACCCACACCTCCAGCGGCTGCGAGGTTCGTTCACGGCACAGACGTTCGCAGCACTGCAGCATTCGCCAGCTGCTCAGGGCGTTCACCTCCAGTGCTCTGGTCACAGTGCCTGGGCGCTGATCCCCCTGGGGATTGATGCCGTGGTTCAGCACCAGCACATCCAGGTCTTTTAGGTAGGGCACCAAGGCCTCCTCCTGGCCGCAGGTCCATGACACCCAGTGATCCACAGGGCTCTCGACCTCAATCGGTGGATCACCGTGGGTGAATCCGGTCACCACGGCACCGGCCTGATGGAAACGGCTCGCCAACGCCTGACCCAGTGCCCCGCGGACTCCGGTGATGCCGACACGGCATCCGCTCCAGCGGTGATTGCTTGTTGTGGGCTGTGCCATGGGATCAGCTTGGGCCATCCTTGTGGGCAACCGCCCGCTAGTGCCCGCTTCCGTGTCTGATGCTGCCCTCCTGGCCCTGTTCGCGCCTTACTGCGGCGGCCTTGCCAGAGAGCAGGATCTTCGTTCTGCTCTGCAGACCCTGCTGGCCGGCGAGTTTCGGGGGATCCGTCCACGGGAGGGTATGGACGGGCATGCCTTTCAGCTGAGCTGGGAGGGTGGCCATGCCCCACTGGAGATGGCGACCTGCCAATTGATTTTTACGGAGACTCGTGCTGAGCCCTACCGATTTGAGCTGGTCACCCATCAGCTGGTGCAGTGGTTGATGGACGGCCCCGCCGGGGAGCCAGGCAAAGCTGATCTCCCCGACGCGTTCTGGGTTTGGTTGCTCGTTGGTACAGACCCAGAGGCTGATGACGCCTAGATTTACATATCAAACATTTGCGGTTCATGGGAAGGACGCTGCTGATCGGATCCTGTGAGCCCTTCAGCGGCAAGTCGGCTCTTGTTCTTGGGATTGCGCAGAAGCTCAAGCAGGACGGACAACGGGTCCGCTTCGGTAAACCACTGGCGACCAGTCTGGACTGGGATCCCAACAAGGGCCCCTTACCTCAGCCGCTGATTGACGATGACGTCCGTTTTGTTGGTGAGACCCTGGGTCTTTCGGCGGACCGGCTGATCCCTTCTCTGCATCTGCTCTCTCCCACCACGGCGACCCAACGTCTCGGCCAGGGAGATCTGCAGGCTGGCGCCGGATTTGACGGCATGCGTCAGCAGATTGCTGATGACGATGGCCTGACCCTGCTGGAGTGTGCCGGCACGCTTCAGGAAGGTTTGCTCTACGGGTTGAGCCTTCCTCAGCTGGCGGATGGCCTGGATGCCGGGGTTCTGTTGGTGCACCTCTGGCAGGACAGTTGCAGCGTCGACGCCCTGCTGGCTGCGAAACAGACCCTGGGTGAACGACTGCTGGGGGTTGTGCTGAATGCTGTCACCCCTGGAGAGGTCGAGAGTCTTGAGCGGCAGGTGGTGCCGGCGCTTGAGAACCTCGGCTTGCCGGTGTTTGGTGTGATGCCTCGCTCACCCTTGCTGCGCAGCGTCACAGTGGGTGAATTGGTGCGGCGCCTCAGTGCCCGTGTGATCTGCTGCGAGGAACGCCAGGAGTTGCTGGTGGAGACCCTCAGCATCGGTGCGATGAATGTGAACTCCGCCATGGAGTTTTTTCGCCGCCGCCGCAACATGGCCGTCGTCACCGGTGCGGACCGAACCGACATCCAGTTCGCGGCGTTGGAGGCCTCAACTCAGTGTCTGATTCTCACCGGAGCCGGTGAACCGCTTCCACAATTGATCAGCAGGGCGGAAGAGCTGGACGTTCCTCTGTTGAAGGTTGATCACGACACACTGGCTACGGTGGAGGTGATTGAACAGGCCTTCGGCCACGTTCGATTGCATGAAGCTGTGAAGGCCACCTACGCCTTCCGTCTGGTGGAAGAACACTGTCGACTGGACCGCCTGTTCTCAGCTCTGGACCTGCAGGTTCTTGTCTCGTAATGGTTGCTAATTTTCAATGAAGTCCGGCGAGTTGTCCTTGGGTCAGTCACTGGATCTTCCGGCCCTCGATCGGGTCGACACCCTGGCTCAGGAACTGGCGCTGCTGCAGGACAAGGGCAAACGGCGGATTGCCATTCTTGGCAGCCGGCATGTTCCCGTAGTGGCCATTCACCTGGTGGAGCTGGTGGCCAGATCGTTGGTGCAGGAGGGTCACTCGCTGATCACATCGGGTTCCCAAGGGGTGAATGCCGCTGTGATCCGCGGATGTTTGGATGTGGATCCGTCTCAGCTCACGGTGCTGTTGCCCCAGAGTCTGGATCGGCAGGCCACGGAGATCCGCGACCTTCTTGATCGTGTGCTCCATCTGATTGAGAAGCCTGAGCAGGACGATCTTCCCCTACCGATGGCCAGCAGCCTCTGTAACCAGGAAATCATCAACCGATGCGATCAATTGATCTGTCTGGCTTTTCATGACAGTGAAACGCTGCTAGCGAGTGCTCGCACAGCAGAAGACATGGGCAAGGTCGTGAGCCTTCTGTATTTCGATTGATGATTTGGTGTCAACATGAACCGTGGACCGATTTTGTCGTTTAGTCAGTACGACACTGAGTTGGTTAGTGAAGATATCCGCTTATCAATGACATCCATCATTCTGATTGACGCCCTTGGTTATTGCTGACGGTACTTGTCAGTCGTAAGGATAATATGTTGTGCAGCTTAGAGCGCCATCGCGGAGAGATTAATAAGTTAGGACATTTTGAAGATAATGGGCGTTGATGAAAGCTGGTTGGAATTGATTGAAATCGCCGAAAGTCTCTGGCTCTGATGATGAAGTCAATTTGACTTGCTGGCTTTGGCGCTGCCCGTCTCTGCTGTGGCAATGGATCGGTTTGATCGACTCATCAGTTTTATTTGCAAAAGAGCTCATGTCTGTCTCTCGTGAATATCACGTTGACTTCGATTGAGTGCTGCCGAATCAACTGTTGATGAGGGCTTTCAATCCTTCACTGTAAAGAATTCCGCTGCAGAGCAGTCCTGAGGCCCAGCAAAGCCCACGAGCGGGAGGGATGTTGCCGACGTAGGCCGCGATGTAGGCGAGGCGCAGCGCCGGATGGAGAAAGGCAGCGGTGAGGGCGAGCCCTGGCAGGGGGCCGGTGTGCAGCGCAGCAATCAGGGCAAGTACAGCAGCTGGTGCGTGCAGGCTGAAGGCTTCGAAGCTGTTCTGGTGAGCCCAGCTGGCCCGTTTTCCCCAGGCGGGAAACCGCTCAAACATCGCTCTTGGGGCGGCCATGTCCTTCATCTCGAAATTGGCGGCCGAGCGGGCGGCGCCCAGGGGGATGAGGCTGGCGACCACGGTGCCACCCGCCAGAACCAAGGACCATGCATAGGGTGCGCAATCCGTGGCGGTGAACAGCTGCAACAGCGACATTGATGTGGGCTGGTGTGTGAGGCCTTTCTAAACTGAGAACTGGAATGAATGCGAGTTATGGCAAGCACGTCGTCCTTTGATGTGGTCTCCGACTTCGATCGTCAGGAGCTGGTCAACACCCTTGATCAGGTGCGGCGCGATGTCGGTAACCGCTACGACCTCAAGGACTCCAACACCGAGATCGAGCTGGAGGAGACCGAACTGGTAATCACAACCGCCAGCGATATGACGCTGCAGGCCGTCGAGGATGTGTTGAGAACCAAGGCCACCAAGCGCAATCTGTCGTTGAAGATCTTCGATTTTCAAACCCCAGAGAGTGTTGGCGGAAACCGGGTGAAGCAGGTGGTGAAACTGCGTAAGGGTCTCAGCCAGGAAATCGCCAAGAAGCTCAGCAAGATCGTCCGCGACGAATTGAAAAAAGTCACCGTGGCGATTCAGGGGGAGAGTGTGCGGATCACGGGGAAGAGCAAAGATGATTTGCAGGCTGCGATCCAGTTGGTCAAAAGCAAAGAAGATGAATTGGATGTTCCTCTGCAGTTTGAGAATTACCGCTGAATCCGCCTTCGACAGGGGGACGACAAGTCGCTTTGACCGCTTTACGATCCAGGCGAGGTCCTTCGTCCGGGCATGAGCAATCTGATCAGATCATCTGTCGTGTCAGGAGCGGTTGTCCTGCTCGGTGTCAGCGCCTCTGCATTGGCATCCGAGCGGATTACTGGAGCCGGGGCAACGTTTCCGGCGCAGATTTACCAACGCTGGTTCGGCATGCTGGCCGGTAACGACGGGCCGATGGTCAATTACCAGGCCATTGGTTCCGGTTCCGGCCGAAAGGCCTATCTCGATCAGACGGTCAATTTCGGTGCCTCCGATGATCCGATGATCAGTCGAGATCGACGCAAAGTGAAGCGTGGTGTTGTTCAGATCCCAATGATCGGCGGCACCATCGCCTTCGGATACAACAAACCTGGTTGTGATCTGAAACTCACCCAGGAGCAGGCGGTGAAGGTGGCCATGTCGGTTATTAAAGACTGGTCGGAGTTGGGGTGTGCCTCCGGTCCGATCACGTGGGTGCACCGATCGGATGGTTCAGGAACCACCAAGGCCTTCACCAATTCGATGGCGGCATTTTCATCCGCCTGGACTTTAGGAACCGGTAAGGCGGTGAGTTGGCCCAGTGGTGTTGGGGCCAAGGGCAACGCTGGTGTTGCGGCTGTGATCAAAAAGCGGGAGGGGGCGATTGGTTATCTCAATCAGTCGTACATCCGTAGTTCGATCAAGGCGGCTGCCCTGCAGAACCTTGCGGGAGGCTTCGTGAAACCGAGTGTTGAGGCCGGTGCGATTGCCCTGAACCAGATCACGCTGGATCAGAACCTGGCCGGAGAGAATCCCAACCCAACAGCCGCTGGGGCTTACCCCATCGCCACACTCACCTGGGTTTTGGCCTATGAGCGTGGCAACGGTCCCGATGCCTCCACGATTAAGGAAGTGTTCAACTTCATGTTGAGCGATGAGGCACAGAATGTGGCTCCTCGACTCGGATTTGTTCCCCTGCGTGGCGACATTCTGGCGAAGTCCAAAGCCGCTGTGAACAAAATCGGCGAATAAATCTTGTCTTCTTTTTCTGTCCCAATTCATAAGCCTCTTATGGAGAACAACGCTGCTGCGAAGATGATCGAAGATATGCAGGAGAGATTCCCGGGACTGACTCCGGAAGTTGCCGCTCAGACCATTTTGGTGGAGTCCCTCAAAGCTTGTCAGTCGATCATGGATCTCACCCGCTTGCCCGTTGATCCACGGGTCCTCAGTCAGCTGCGTGATGGGGGGTTGATCGATCAGGCTGAATGGGAGCGCATCATGGCGATGCTTGACCCTCAGTCTGGTGTGCCAAGCATTGACGCCTCAGGAAAATGAAGTTGCACGTGCATTAAACATTCGGCCGCTAATGAGCATTGCAACGTTTCTGTATCTGAAGACAGGCCGCAACATATTCAAGCCTGAGCGGAAGGTTGATGAAGCCCGAATCAATCCTGCACCCGTTGTTGCCTTGTCATCATCGATCGATCCTGACGACATCCACATCGGACCACGTGGGGGTAAATATCGTTTTGACGCGCGTGGCCGCAAGGTTTACCTGAAATCGGCTTGATGTCAGGCTCGACGGGCATCGATGATGCGGGCCAACTCCAGGACATAGCCGGCGGTGCACCAGCGGCCATGACTACGGGAACGATTTTCTGCATCGGAGCGGATTTCGGCAGTTTCTGCCATCAGCAGATCCAGTTCTCCCTGTGGAAGGTCGTACAGCTCCTGAAGCTCCACCTCGCGGTTGAGCAGATGGCTGCGGAACCATTTGCGCATCTGTTCCTGAGGGGGGATGTCGCTGGTCATGGGCCATCACTGCCGACACGCTTCATTGTCCAGCCATGAGGGCGCTGAGCTGGGTGGAATTTGATCAGGCCGTGCAGAGCCTGGTTGAACAGTTGTCTTCGACGACGTTTGCGGGGATCTACGGGGTGCCGCGCGGTGGTTTGTGTTTGGCCGTGGCCTTGAGCCACGCGCTTCAGCGGCCGTTGCTGGCTGAGCCGCAGCCTGATGCGTTGATCGTCGACGATGTTTACGAGACCGGTCGCACCTTGGAATCTCTGCACGCCAGATTCCCCAAGGCCCGTGGCGTGGTTTGGGTGAGCAAGCGCCCGCCCGAGTGGTGGGATGCGGTGGTGGTCACCGACAGCTCTGAGTGGTTGCTGTTCCCCTGGGAAAACGCCGCCCAGGCCCGCGCTGATGAGCAGATCTACCGCACGTCCAGAGAGCTTGGCTGATGGCCCAACCCACGGTTTATCTCGCTTCCCCTTATGGCTTTTCCGCTCAATGGAAGCGGTTGCTGTTGCCTGAATTCATTACGGCACTACAGGACCTTGGGTTGGAGGTGTGGGAACCGTTTGCCCGCAACGGCCAGGTGGATGTGGCCCAGCCTGGCTGGGCGCACCAGGTGGCCCAGCGGGATCTCCAGGATGTGCGCGACGCCGATGCACTCTTCGCCATCGTCAATGGAACGCCACCGGACGAGGGCGTGATGGTGGAACTGGGGGCAGCGATCGCCCTGGGCAAGCCCACGTTTCTGTTCCGCGACGATTTCCGCCGATGTACTGATTCCGAGGATTACCCGCTCAACCTGATGCTGTTCGCCGGCCTGCCGGCGGAGGGCTGGCAGGATTTCGTATACACCAGTCTTGAGCAGATCGCTGACCCAGAAAAAGCCCTGGCACGCTGGGCGGAGCCTGGCTAGGGAGCCTTTTCAGCAGAACCCAGCTCGAACGCATCCGGTAGCAACTCCGATAGCCGTCGAGACCCGACGCCGTCGATGTGAATCGTCGCCTGCTGGAGCATGAGCTCTTGCATCACCTGACGGCAGGCCCCGCAGGGCATTCGGGAGCCTGGTGATGCATCTGACTGGGCATCCACACAGCTCACCGCCAGCTCAAGCGGTTGGAGGCCCTGGGCCACACAGCTGAACAGGGCCACCCGTTCAGCGCAGATGGTGAGGCCGAAGCTGGCGTTCTCCACATTGCTGCCGGTCACCACCGTGCCATCCGTGCATCGCACAGCCGCTCCCACATGGAAGTTCGAATAGGGACAGTGGGCTTTGTCGGCAGCCTGTCTCGCCGCCTTCAACAGATCTTCAGGGTTGTTCACGACAGGTTCCGGATGCACTGTCACGCAGTGTGGTCAGCGCCGTTGTGCTTCCTTCAGCGGTCATGGCGGAGACGTTCACCAGATCGAAGGAACGGTCTGCCCGGATCCTCAGTTGCCCTTCGACGCTGATCGAGGCGTTTCGACTGGGTTCACCGGATGTTGCTGGTGGTGCCACCGGTCCGAGGGCTGCGATGTAGCTCCAGCTGTAGCGCAGCCGCTGGTTCTCGATTGAGCCAACCGGAGGCTCTGTTTCCTCCGCCAGGCTGGTGATCCGGCTGTCGATCACATAGCGGGGTGTCAACTTGATATCGGGTGATCGGGTCACCGTGAAGCTCTGACCCCTGAGCATGCGGACCCCCGCAATCGCGCGAGGGGACCAGCGGCTTTCGACCGTCTCGATGGTGCAGACCATGGGAGGCGGTGTTGCCGCTGCTGCCGGGAGCAATGGCATCACCGCGCCGAGTCAGGGTCAGGCCACTTCCGCGAAGCTGTCGCGGAAGGCATTGATCGTGGCTTCGATGTCCGTGTCGGAGTGGGCCAGGGAGGTGAAGCCCGCTTCGAAGGCGGATGGGGCCAGGTAAACACCGCGCTCCAGCATGGCGCGATGCAACTTGCCGAAGCGCTCGGAATCCGTTGCCTTGGCGTCCTCGAAGTTCCGCACTGGTCCTTCGCAGAGGAAGAAGCCGAACATGGCGCTGACGCTGCCACCGGTGAAGGGGAGTCCAGCCGCCGTAGCCGCCTGCTTGATCCCGGCAATCAGCTTGGCGGTTGTCGCCGTGAGTTTTTCGTAACTGCCGGGCTGTTTCAGCAGTTCGAGTGTCTTGATGCCAGCGGTCATTGCCAATGGATTGCCGCTCAACGTGCCGGCCTGGTACATCGGGCCGGCCGGAGCCACCATGCCCATGATGTCGGCGCGGCCGCCATAGGCACCCACCGGCAAACCACCACCGATCACCTTGCCCATCGTGGTGAGGTCCGGTGTGACACCGAAATGGGCTTGTGCACCGCCGTAACTGATGCGGAAGCCCGTCATCACTTCGTCGAACACGAGAAGGGCACCGTGCTCCTTCGTGAGTTCCCGCAGGCCTTCCAGGAAACCTGGCTCAGGTTGGATGAACCCGGCGTTGCCGACGATGGGCTCGAGAATGACGCCGGCGATGGCATCGGGGTTTTCGGCGAACAGCGCCTTCACTGCTTCCAGGTCGTTGTAAGGAGCGGTGAGGGTGTTGGCTGTGGTGCTGCGAGGAACGCCGGGGGAATCGGGCAGTCCCAGGGTGGCCACACCGGACCCCGCCTTCACCAGGAACATGTCCGCATGGCCGTGATAACAGCCTTCGAACTTGATCACCTTGTCGCGGCCGGTGAAGGCTCGCATCAGCCGCAACACAGCCATGCAGGCTTCAGTGCCGCTGTTGACGAAGCGCACCATCTCAACGCTGGGAACGGCGTCGATCACCATCTCGGCGAGGGTGTTCTCCAGGGCGCAGGGTGCTCCGAAGCTGGTGCCCTTCTCGATGGCCTCCTGAAGTGCGCTGATCACTTCGGGATGGGCATGGCCGCAAATGGCAGGGCCCCAGCTGCCGATGTAGTCGATGTATTTGTTCCCATCCACGTCCCAGGCGTAAGGGCCTTTCACCCGGTCAAACACGATCGGCTGGCCGCCGACCGACTTGAACGCGCGCACAGGGGAACTCACGCCACCGGGCATCAGCCCCTGCGCTTCGCCAAAGATGGCCTGGGAGCGGCTGGTGTTCAACGCGGGTGCTGTCACTGGAACCGACGCCAAGAGGCTGATGCAAACCGTGCCACATCCTGACCCAGGAACGACCAGATCCGTCTGGAGTGTGTCAATCGGCCCCAGTTGTCTGCTTAGCCTGGCCTGGATTGAGGGTTGATGTGATCCACGACTGGTCAGCGCTGGAGAGGGATCTCCGCCGGTCTCTGCCGCCGCGGGCCCTGGTGACGAAACGTCAGGAACTGCTGAGTTACGACTGTGACGGCCTGACCATGGATCGTCATGCGCCGCCGCTGGCCGTCCTCCCGGAGACCACAGCCGATGTCGCTGTGGTCCTGCGCTGCTGTCATCAGCACAACGTTCCTTTTGTGGCCAGGGGGAGCGGTACAGGGTTGTCCGGTGGAGCCCTCGTCGATCAGGAGGCACTGCTGGTGGTCACCAGCCGCATGCGCAAGGTGCTGCACGTTGACCTCGAAAACCACACCGTCAAGGTTCAGCCGGGGGTGATCAACAGCTGGGTGACGCGAGCCGTTGCTGGAGAAGGGTTCTATTACGCACCTGATCCATCCAGTCAGGTGGTCTGCAGCATTGGCGGCAATGTCGCCGAGAATTCCGGTGGGGTCCACTGCCTCAAATACGGAGTCACCAGCAACCACGTGCTTGGCCTCGAGGTGGTTCTCCCGGACGGCACGGTGACGCAGCTTGGAAATGGTCTGGCGGAGTCCTCGGAGCTCGACTTGCGTGGAGCCTTCATTGGCAGCGAGGGCACCCTCGGAATTGCAACAGCCATCACCCTGCGCCTGTTGCGGGCTCCCGAATGCGTCAACGTTCTGCTGGCGGACTTTTCCTCGATGGAGGCCGCAGGGGAAGCGGTGCGCTCGATCACGGCCTGCGGATTGCTGCCGGCGGGGATGGAGATCATGGACAACATCACGATCAACGCCGTTGATGATTTCTTCGGCTACGACGAATACCCCCGGGATGCGGCTGCTGTTCTGCTGATCGAGCTTGATGGCCAGCGGGCTGAGGTCCAGGCCTCTGCAGAAAAGGCTGAGGAGTTGTGTCGAGCGGCAGGGTCCCGTGGACTTCGCAGGGCCGAAGACCCGACCGAATGCGCAGTGTTGTGGAAGGGCCGCAAGTGTGCCTTTTCTGCGCTTGGTCAGATCTCTCCGAGTTACTACCTTCAGGACGGCGTGGTTCCTCGCAGCTGTCTTCCCTCAGTGCTCGCTTCCATCACGGCGTTGAGCCAGGAGCACGGGCTGAAGGTCGCCAACATGTTCCATGCGGGGGATGGCAATCTTCACCCGCTCATTCTTTATTCGTCCTCAACTCCCGGGGAAGACCAAAAGGTCAAAGATCTCAGTGCCGCCATCCTGCGGGTCTGCCTCGACGCCGGCGGCAGCATCAGCGGTGAGCATGGCGTCGGCGCCGATAAGCGCTGCTACCTCGATTGGATGTTCGGTGCCGATGACCTCAACACCATGTCGTTGTTGCGTCAGGCCTTCGACCCGGAGCAGCGGGCCAACCCCGGCAAAGTGCTGCCGACTCCACGCACCTGTGGCGAATCCGCCAAACGCTCGGTGACCCTGCCTGCGGGCGTGGAGGTGTTCTGAGACGGCGGTCAGAACAGCAGATCGTCCTCGCTTTCCTCCTCCGCCGGTGGCCAGTCCAGATCAACACTGACCGGTGCGTGATCACTGGGTTGGGGATTGCCGCGCACCTGCTTGTGGATGGTGCAGCTGCGGGCGAGACCCGTCAGCTCGTCACAGAGGTAGATGTGATCGATCCGCCAGCCCCGATCCCGATCCCAGGCACCGGTGCGGTAGTCCCACCAGCTCCAGTGACCGGCGTCGGGTTCGAACATTCTGAAGGCGTCCTGGAGCCTGTCTCCAAGGGCTTCGCGCAGGGCAGTCCGCTCCGCATCGCTTGCCATGACCGATCCGTTGAGGCGATCGGGGTCATGGATGTCCCTGGAGTCGAGAGCGATGTTGAAGTCCCCCACCATGCAGAGGGGTTCGCCTCGTTCGGCCTGGGCATCGAGGTAGCGCTTCAGGCAGCCAAGCCAGGACAGCTTGTAGGGATATTTCTCCGAGGAGAGGCTTGAGCCGTTGGGGACATAAAGATTCAGCACCCGCACCCCATCCAGCAGGGCGCTGATCACGCGCTTCTGTTCACCCAGGGTCTCTGCTTCGGCATCATTCGGCAGCTCAGCGCTGAAGCCGCAGCGAACATCGTCGAGGGGTTCGCGACTGACCAACGCCACGCCGTTGTACGACTTCTGACCATGGATGCTGACCTTCCATCCCGCCGCCTCGAAGGCCTGGATTGGGAACAGCGGATCGTCGACCTTTGTCTCCTGCAGGCAAAGCAGATCCGGCTGGTTCTTTTCGAGCCATGACAGCACCTGATCGAGCCGGGTACGCACCGAATTGACGTTCCAGGTGGCTATGCGCACGGTGGTTTATCGATCCCTGAAGGACGCTTAGCATCAGCCCCAACATCCTTTTGACGATGCAGCCCCGTTCAGCGGCCCAGCTTCTGATCACTGTCGCCTCCCTGGGGGCTTTGGTGGCTCCGGGGTTGGCCCAGATGGATAGCGGATATCAGACCCGCGAGGAACGGGAGATCTTCAGCACCAGCCCTGGAGGGGATTCGGGAGCAATTCTGGATGCCACCAATCCGATGGATCTGATCAACCGCATTCAACGGGCCGGAGCGATGAACGACGCCACTCCGCCGTCGGATGCCATTGACGCTGCCCTCAGGGAGTTTCAGCAGGGACCGAAGGAAGCGGTTGCCCAGCCCTGACGCGGGCGGCCTGCAACCCCCAGCGGTAGGCCAGTTGATCGATCATCGGGTCTGGCCGATCTGAATTGCCCCTGCGCAGCCGCGCCTGCTCCAGCCAACGCTCGACTTCAGCTGCATCACCTTGCTCCTGGTGCAACATCGCCAACGCAAGGACAGATCGAACGTCCTCGGCTGATTCCTTGGTCAGCTGCTGATACAGAGCAGCTGCGTCCTTGAACCGACCGGTCTGGCGCTGCAGATCAGCCAGCAAAAGGCCGAGTTCCAGACGCTGCCCTTCCGGTCGTGAAGAGAACTGGGCTTTCAGGCGCTGGAGTGCCTCCTGCCCCCGGCCGTCCTGTACATCCACCAGAGCGATCAACCGAAGCAACTCGGGATGCAGAGGATGGAGCCGCAGCAGTCGCTCCAGTTCTTGCCGGGCTGCTTCAAAGGCGCCGGACCGGCGCTGAAGGTCCGCCAGCAACAACCCCATGGACAGGGAATGGGGTTGCTTGTTCAGCCACTGCTGCAGCACAAGCTTGGCGTCCTCGAGACGTTCCAGGCCAAGGAGCTGCTCCAGCAGCTGCTCCCGCTCATTCTGATTGAGTTCCCGTCGCTGCATGGCATTCAGCAGCTGGCTGGCCTCGTCGTCCGACACCGCGCGGCTGTTACTGGCCGATGTTTGGGGAGCGAGCGTCCATGCAGCGAGCCAACCGCTGGCCACAGCGGCTCCGATGAGCAGGCCCCCCATCAGACGTCGACCGGCCCGCTGCATGGATGGCCTGTTGATGTCGGCATTCTGAGGTGTGCCACGGGGGCTGGCTACAGTCCTCACAAGGGCTTTTGATTTGACGGGCAACGTCTCAATGCGTGATCACCCCATCCCCCCGGTTACCGAACCGCTGCAGTACCGGGCCATCGGGGTTGTTCGTGGGATTTACAAACCCAGCGACGAGGACCAACTCACCCGGGGCACGCTGATCGATGCCAATGGCTGTGAGGTGGAGACAGTGGTGCTCGGCCGGGTGCTCACGCTGATGCGGCGTCATCTGGCCATGGATGAGCCCCATCTCTGGGTGGTGTACCCCCGCTCCAGAGACAACGACCAACTTCACCTTCAGATTGCTGGCATCTGGGAGCCCAGCACCTTGTCTCCTGATCAACCGGATCTCGATGATGTTCTGCCGGAGGGGGACGACTTCTTCTCCATCCGAGGGGAGTTGATCTTCACCAAACCCGAAACCGGTGAGTTGGTGGTGAAGGTGCGTCAGCAACCCCGTGCCGATGGCAGCCGGCCGCTGCCCTTCAAAGTTCAGTTGAAAGGTGAGTTGCCCTTGGAACACTTGCGGCATTTCGTCAGCCTTGATGTGCGCCGTCAGGGGGAGCAGCTTCATCTCGAATCCCATGAGGTGATCGCTCCGATGCCCACCCGGGGAGGCAAATCCAGGGGCGCGCGGGGGCGTGCTCCTGCCCGCAGTCGAGGCTGATGGCTGACGCGGGCGAGGGTTCCACAGGAACGCTGCGGGCGGGGCTGGTAGTCGCTGCGATCACTGGGCTGGGAGCCTTCGGACCGGTCTTGGGCCTGTCACCGGCCTGGATCGTGGTGGCCGTTGGCGGTGGCCTGGTCATGCTCAGCGTGGATGCTGCCAGCTGGCAGGGCATGGGCGGGCATGTGCTGGCGGAGGCCTTGCCGGGGGGCGAGGGGCGGCTGCGGCGCATCGCCGTTCATGAGGCTGGTCATCTGCTGATCGCCGAGCAGGAGCAGATGCCGGTGCAACGGGTGCTGGTGGGTACGTTGGCCTGCCTGCAGGCGGGTCTGCGCAGCAGCGGCGCGACTGAGTTTCCTGTGCCAGACAGCGTCCGCATGCCTCTGGAGGATCTGCGCCGCTGGAGTCGTCTGCTCCAGGCCGGGATCGCTGCGGAAACCGTGGTCTACGGCAAAGCACGCGGTGGTGCCGATGACAGGGCTCTGCTGGGTCAGCTCTGGGGGCTTTCGGGACACGACGTTGCCACGGCCCAGCGCGAACAGCGCCGCGCCCGCCGTGAAATCGAGCAGCTGCTGCGGCGTGATCAGGCGGACCTCAGCCAGAGAGCCGACCAGTTGTTGAGCTCGGCACCCCGGCTGGGGCGATGACGCTGGCCGCGACCGCTGGATCGCTCCACATCGACTGTCCGACCGGATTGGCGGGAGACATGTTGTTGGCGGGTCTGCTCGACCTTGGGGTTCCCAGGGATGTGATCGAAGCTCCTCTGGCTCAGCTCGGCCTGAAGGATCTGGTGCGCCTGGATCTGGAGGAGACCCGCAGCGGTGGCCTGCGGGGGCGCCGCCTCAGCGTTGTGGGCCTGGAGCCCGATCCGCCGCACCGCCACTGGGCTGAGATTCGGATGCAGCTGGAGAGGTCCTCCCTGGAGCCCCGGCTCCAGCAGACGGTGATGGCGGTGTTCACGGCTTTGGCTGAAGCGGAGGCCACGGTCCATGGCCAACCTCCTGAGTCCGTCCACTTCCACGAAGTGGGGGCCATCGACTCCATCGTGGATGTGGTGGGGGTCTGCGCAGCCATCCATCACCTGGCTCCGCAGCGGATCAGCTGCGACCCACCGCCCGCGGGCAGAGGCAGCGTCAACACAGCCCATGGTCTGTTGCCGGTACCGGTGCCGGCGGTGCTCGAGTTGGCCCGTGCCCATCAGGTTCCGTTGCGACAGGACCCCTCGCTGCCCGAGGGGGAGCTCACCACACCAACCGGTCTGGCGCTGGTGTCCGTTCTGGCCGAGAGCTTTACAGCACCACCGCTGTTCACCCCTTCTGCCATCGGCATCGGCCTGGGACACCGTCAGCTGGATCGCCCCAACCTGGTGAGGATCTGCCTGGGCCAGGGGGAGAGTTCCACCCCAGAGCTCGAGCCTCGTTGGCAGCCGCTGGTGGTGCAGGAGGCCTGGATCGATGATGCCTCTGCCGAAGACATCGCCTGGCTGCTGGATCGATTGCGCCAGGGCGGTGCCGTGGATGTGGCCTGTCAATCCCTGCAGATGAAGAAGGGCCGAGTCGGGGTTGCCGTCACGGCCCTGGTGAGCACCGAGCAGGCCCAGACGCTCCGGCGGATCTGGTTCGAGGCCGGTCCCAGCATCGGCTTGCGGGAGCGGCAACAGGGCCGATGGCTGCTTCCCCGTCGTGCCGGCATGCTCGCCACGCCGTGGGGTGCGCTGAAGGCCAAGCAGGTCCAACGTCCGGATGGTCGTTGCACGGTCAAACCGGAAGCTGATGCGCTGCAGCAGCTCAGCCAGACCAGCGGTTGTTCCATCGCTGATCTGAGGGCTGCAGCCCAGGTGGCCAGCTTCGAGAGCGAGGAACCCTGGACGTGGTGATCCGATCCCTGCTCAAGCCGAAGCTGTGGATCACCCTGGCCAGCCTGGCCTTCATCGCTGTGGCCCTGTTGCATCAGGGGCAGGAGCTGCGGCAGATCAACCTCGAACCAAGGGGCTGGTGGCTGCTGCTGCTGGGCCTTGGCCTGACCTGGCTCAGCATCCTGATCAACGGGCTGGCCTGGCGGGTGCTTCTTGATTGGCTGGGACAGCGGCCGCATGGCCTGGCACTGGTGCCGTTGTTCGTGCGCAGCAATCTGCTCAAGTACCTGCCAGGGGGCATCTGGCACCTGGTGGAACGGGTGCGTGTGCTGCGACCAGCCATGGGGGCAGGGCCCGCTCTGGCGGGGGTGATCCTCGATCCCCTGCTGATCGTGGCAGCAGCCTCGCTGCTGCTCATGGCGGGGGGATGGCAGAACGGTCTGCTGCTGCTGGCACCGATCCCGTCGCTGGTGTTGCTGCTGACGCGCCTGCGGGAGCCTGTGCTGCGGCGACTGGAACGCTCCAAGGCCGCTCAGCTGCAGACGGCGGACAGCGGTGCTCTGCCGGTGGACGGCAGCGGCCGCGGCGGTGCCCCCTGGCTGCCCCTGACTGCCCAGGTGGTGTTTGTGCTGGTCCGATTCGCCGGATTCGCCTGCTGCCTGGCGGCCTTTGATCTCACCACTCCAGCGGCTGCCCAGTGGCTGGCTGGTTTTGCCCTGGCCTATGCGGCGGGATTGGTGGTGCCTGGAGCGCCCGGGGGACTGGGGGTGTTTGAAGCCACGCTTCTGCTGCGCCTGGGGGCCAGCGTGGATGAGGCCTCCCTGTTGGCGGTGGTGCTGAGCTACCGGGTGATCTCCACCGTGGCGGACCTGTTGGCGGCTGCTGTGCTTGCTGCCGATCAGGCCCTGATGCAACGGTTGCGTCCTGCGCGCTGACCGCCATGGAGCTGCCGTTGCCCTGTCCGCTCGAGGCCGGCTGGGAGCTGGTGCGAACGATCAAGCTGCCCCGAACGCTTGCCGATGGCCGTCCTCTGGGTGGGTTCTCGGCGGCGGCCTATCAGCGGAACGAAGACCGTCTCTGGTTGCTCAGCGATGCGCCTGTCGGGCATCTGGTGCCCTGGGGGGGATTGGCTCAATGGCTCGAGGGCCAACGCGACACGCTCTGGCCAGGCCGCAGAGTGCTGCTGAGGGGTGGCGACGGGCAGCCCCTGCCTGAGACCTTTGATGGAGAAGGGTTGGTGATCGAGGGCCGGCAAGCCTGGATTGCCAGTGAGGGGCGCCGCTCGAATGACCGTCGCGCTCGGCTGATTCAGATCGATCTCGGCAGCGGTCGGCTGCAGCAGGAGCTGCCGTTGCCCCAGGCCTGGCGGGCCACCCCTGGCCAGGGTCTTGGCTCCAACAAAGGTCCGGAATCGCTGACGGCCCTTGGCCCCGGCGATTTGCTGCTGGCGGCGGAGGCGCCGTTGGCGCAGCACCAAGCCGGGGATGGGATCAGCCTGATGAGACGCCGTTCCGGCGACGAGATTCGCTCGGCTGGGGCCCTGGATGGAGGGGACATCGGCCGCCACAACGGACTGACGGAACTGCTGGCCCTGCCAACCCGTCAGCAGCTGCTGGGCCTGCGGCGGGGGTTTACGCCCCCTGATCAATGGACGGCCAGGCTTCAGCTGTTTGCCTTGCCTGAACCCGGGGGGGCTCCGGTGCAGCCGATCATTGGCTGGGATCTGCTGGAGGCCGGTCTGCCGCCGGACAACTGGGAGGCCATAGCGCTGGGGCCCGTGCTG
>CENJ01016215.1_pt1 | contig 18612 bp, 17 predicted proteins | sample 356161 | NCBI WGS metagenome assembly CENJ01 (sample SAMEA2619531, study PRJEB7988) | marine metagenome | biome: marine biome (ENVO:00000447); feature: surface water layer (ENVO:00002042); material: "saline water (ENVO:00002010), including plankton (ENVO:xxxxxxxx)" | depth 5 m
TGATGTTCCAGACCTAGCTCTTAAAATATAAACCCTTAATGTATCAGTAAGAGGATAAATCAGTAATAGTACAGCAATTAAAGATCTATTAATAAAATTATCTGTGATTACTTGATTTCCAGAGTGAAGAATTGAAAAAATAAAATAAGTAATGACTGATCCAATTAATAGAGAACCAAAATCACCAAGAAAAACCTTTTTATAAGATTTGAAATTAAATGTTAGAAATCCAATCAATGCACCAATTATTGTTAATGAATATGCTAGTATTGAATCCTTATTTACAGCATATGAGTAAAGGTTACCATCGGTAAAATATAAAATAAATGAAATAGCAATAAAAAACTTTATGGATATAAGGCCTGCCAAGCCATCAATACCATCAATAAGATTCAATGAATTTGTGATAACTAAAAAAACAAATAGGGAAATAATATATGCTGTCAGCTCTGATGTTTCATATACTCCAAAAATTCCATGAAAATTATTAATATATACATCACTTTGAATTAAAATAATTCCAGCGAAAATTTGTAATGCAAACTTTTCAACATATTTTACATCAAATAAATCATCAAAAAATCCAATAAAAGCAACAAAACAGCAGGCAATTAAGGAAAATAGATTAATATCTAAGTCTAAAAATGCTCTTCCTATTCCATAAGAAAAACACAAGGTCAAAAAAATTGCCGCTCCTCCCGATCTAGTTGCCTTAATTTTATGAGATGATCTAATGTTAACAGGGTCAAACAGCTTTCTCCTTAAGAAAAAATCATTTAAATAACTATTTAAAAAGGTTGAAGTGATTAATCCAATAATTAAGAAAAATAAAAGCATTGATGAAAGTAGGAAGTAAAAATATAAATATATTTAATAATATGTTAAAAAAACTAATCAGTAATGAAGAAAAGTTTTTGATTGATTTATTATTTAAAGAAAAAGAGATTGATCTAGATGTTTTAAAAAAAATAAACTTTTCAAACCTAATTTTTTTAATAAGTGAACATCTACTAATTCCTACTTTTTATCAAAAGTCGCTTCTACTTAATTATCTTGAATATTATCCTAAACAATTTACAGCATACATAAAAAAAATTTTTTATTTAAACAGAGATAGAAATAAAACTTTAAAAAAGGAGATACAAGTAATTAATAAACTTTTAAACAACGAAAAGATTGATTATGTTTTTTTAAAAGGATCAGCATATGTTATTAATAATCTTTACAAGGATTTTGGAGAAAGAATGATTACAGATATTGATATTTTGGTAGATGAGAGCCAGATTGAGTTTGTATCAAAAAAATTACATGAAATAGGTTTTAAGAACCCCTTTAAATTTAATTTCTATAAAGACAAATCAAGGCATATTCCTCCCCTGGTAATGAAAAATAAGATATTTCATATTGAGATACACAGAAGACTTGTAGAAAATTTTAATTTTAATTTTTTAAAGGAAAAAGATGTTTTAAAAAAGAAAATTAAAATAAATAAAATAAAAATCCCAGATGTTAAACATCAATTAGAACATAATATATATAACTTTACAATAAATGATTTTGGATATGCAAGGCTTTCATATGATTTGAGAAATTTATATGACACCTTTCTTTTGATTAGAAATTCAAAACTGGAGTTGAAGATTGATAACAAATTTTTGAGAAGGTATGCTTTAATTTGTTCTGAATTGAATATTCCACTTTTCCGTAAAAATCATTATCAAAACAGTTTGATAGACAGACAACGGTTCAGGCTAAGGAAAAAAAATAAAATTTATTGTAGGTTGAACGATAAATTTTTTGCTGAGATAAATAAATTAAGTTATCGAAAAATGCAGTTTAAGGAAATTTTATATAATAAAAATTATAGAGGGTTTTTATTGAAAAAATTAGGTGTTTTATTTTATAATTTTAGAAATAAAAATTAAAAAATCTTCCTCAAAAATTATGAAAAATGATGATAAGACAAATCCAAGAAGAGTAAATGCAATAACAGTTAAAGAACGATTTGGACCACTTTTTTCGTTTGGAATATTTACCGGTTTTATTACAATAAAAATTGGGGTGTCCTTATTTACTTTTAATTTTGCTTGCTCAACCTGTGTGGCAAGCTGAACAACAACAGTTTGAAGAACCTGCCCATCAGAGATTAATCTATCTAGTTGATTTTGATAAAGTGAACTGTTTATATTTTTATTTTGATCACGAAATACCGCTATTTTATCTTGAAGATTGTTTAATTCACTTTTTTTAAGCTTATATTGCTTCTGAGAAAATTCAAGTTGTTCTTTTGAAAATTTACTTTTAAACTCTATAATTTTTTCCTGAAGAATTTTTTCCGCATTTTTAGTAATCTGAGGAGGAATAATTTTGTTTTTGTAGGTAGAAGTTAATGTTACAAATCGATCCTTATCATTTAAATCAATATTTAATATCTTATCAAGCATTGCAAATAATCTTTCATCCTCAGATGTCACAGTGTAAAAATCCTCAATATATTTAACTTCCTCAGATGTCGATTTAAAAATAGAAATTATTAAGCTGGGTAATCCAATTGTATACTTTTTTAGTACTCTTAGAAAAGATATAGTCTGAGTAGCTAATAAAAACTGTCGAACACTTGTTTCTTTTTCCTCGAATATAATTTTTGATTTAAGTAGCTCTAAACGGAAAGGGACACTCTCTACAATTCTAGGGTAAATCAGTGGTGAAATATCAGAGTTTCCTGTTCCAATTTGAGATGAATCAAATGAAAACTGTGATGCAAGTCTTGATAAAGAACTTGACACATCAGATTTTGATGATAATTGTGGAACAAAAACAGACTCAGATTTGAATTTATCAGGGTAGCTTAAAGAAATTAATATACCAAATAATATTGAGTAAATTGTGTATTTAAACAGTTTTGATTTATTTAAAAATAACTTTCTTAAGAGTTTTGAAATGTCAATTGAATCTTCAATACTTTTTATTTCGTTTACCATTTTAATTATAGTTTGGTTACGAGTAAAATTGATGTCAAGGCGCTAGATATAAAACCGAAGATTTTAATAAAATTATCTGAGAAACCACTTTGATCTTTATTTTTTTTGGGCTTTTTAACTATTTTTATTGTATCACCAGGATAAATTTTGGGATTACTAAATAAACTTTTTATTTCTTTATTTGAACCATTATTTCTAAAAATAATTTTAGATTCTATTTTCTTTTTTTCTCCTCCAGCTTTTTTAATATAATATGATGCTCTTTTATTTTTTTGCCATGTAATATTTGTTGGAAAGTTAACTCCATCTCCACTTACTTTAACATCATTTAAAATCGAACCAATAATTATTTGATCATTCGGAGATAATTTCTGTTTTCTCAATGAAGAAACATTATTGTAAGCTAGAAACTTATTGTCTCTAAAAAATTGTGTAGATTCTAAATTAGCATAGTTTGTTAATCCACCAGCTTCTGAAATTAAGTCGTTTGTATTTTTTTGAAAAGAGTCAAAACTATATGTTCCAGGAAATTTAACTTCACCTGATATATTGATTGTAGAGATAATGTTTTCTCTATTTGGAGTTCTGACAACTATAACATCCTTATCTTCAAGATAAAAGGGGGTTTTTGGATACTTTGAGTTTCCTATTAAGTATTCTAAATCAATCTTGTAAACAATGGATTTTGAAAATAAATTATCTTGAAGGTTTGATAACTTTCTAACAACAGTAACTTGATCTTGAATTGCATACTCCTGAAAACCATCGGCATTGAGTATAGCATCTTCAACAACCATATCTTTTTTCAATGCTATAGATCCTGGATTTTTAACATCACCAAAAACTAAAATTTTCTGATCGATATTTTCAGTAACACCCCTTGAGTAGAGCCTAATATTATCATTGGGTTTTACAAATGTACTTTTTAACTCTATTATGTTATTTAAAGAGTAAGTATAGGTTTTGTATTTTCCAGAAACATTATCAAATGAATCAACATCAAGTCGAGTACGTAAAACCTTGGTTTGAAAATTTATTTCTTCAAATGAGGTAGATTCAAAAAGAACGTCAAATATTGAAAAACCTTTTCTCCAAAAAACCTTCTTGTCCGAAACACCAAATCCAGAAATATTTACTTTTTTTAAACCTTCAACTTCTTCTAAACTATAGATTCTTACAACATCATCTTGATCCAGGATAACGTTGATATCACCATTTAAAACACTTGATAAATTAAATGTTTGAAAGGATTTTTTTCCATCAATGTCTTGCTTAAATATATCAACCTTATCAAAATAAGTATTCTCACCAGGGCCTTTTCCAGCTTCTTTAATTAAACTTTTAAGATTAGGGAATTTATTTATTGAAAAAACTCCGGTTCTATTAGCATTTCCTTCAAGTGTTACTTCATTACTTCTTTTAGAGAGAATTGAGTAAATATTAACTATGTCTCCATCAATAAGATTTAAGTCTTTAGAGTTTCTGTAATTTATATTGGATAAATAACGATCATTAATATTGTCATCCTTTCTTAGATTGATGGGTGTTATTCTTGATAGACCAATACTTGTGACTGATGCATTTGCAGGAAATCCACCAGAGAAATTGATTAAATCCTCCAGGGTTTCTGACTCCTTTAACTCATAAATTGCAGGATTTTTTACAGCCCCCTCTAAACTAATTGAACTTAACCTTGGTGGAATAAATATAATGTCAGATGTCATTAATCTTATGTCAGAATCAATATTACCCTGAGTTATGTAATCATACAGATCAAATTCCTTGATCAATTTATTATTTCTATATAACATAATTTTTCTTAAAGATCCTGTTGTTCTTATACCTCCAGCAGAGTAAATTGCATTCAGGACAGATGCTAAACCATTAACGAGGTGGGGACCAGGGGTTGTTGCTTCGCCTAAAATATTAATGGTTACTGGTCTAATCTGAGTAAGAGAAACATCCAAAAAAGTTTTTTGCGGTGTGAGAACAAGACCATTATAAAATTTTCCTAAAAAAATTTTTAATCTCGATTTCAAGGTTTTCAGTGAATTACCAGCAGCTTGAAAAACACCAAGTTGAGGAAATATTATGTTTCCATTCAAATCAATTTTAGTTTCTGTATTTAAAGCGTTGTCACCATATACTGTAATCCTAATTTCATCTCCTGGAGATAATAAATATCCTTCATCAATATTTCCGACAAGGTAGTCCTTGTTTGCAAATGGGTTATTTTTAAAAATATTGTAACCATAAAATTTATTTATCTCACTAGTATTTGATGTAATACTCTGGGCTTTATTTAGGTTGATTTTATTTTTAATAATTGTATCAACCTTAATATTATCGACTATATCATCTTTCTCTATATTTATGACATTTGAGTCCGAAGTTGAACCAAAATTATTGAGAAGAAAAGTATTAAGATCTAATCCTTGAATATTAGCCATTTTTTCAGCTTCAGAAAGTGTAATTCCATTTTTGTTTAATTCACTCACAGCCTGCTCGACAGACGAAATATTTCTTTTTTGAGCCTCAGAAAGCACATCACTTTCTGAAATGATTTGTGAATTTAAAGTGGAAAAAATGAAAAAAATATTGATTCCAATAAGTAAATAATTTTTCATTTTAAGGCCGAATATAAGCAATTGTTTTACAGTTTTCAAAGATTTTTATTAGTAAAAAAACCTGTTTAGACTGATTTTTTTTTGAATTCATAATCAATAGTTTTTACAATTCCCTCACGAATGGTATATTCTGGTGAAAAGACTTTATGCGATTTTGAGGATGCAAATTGGGTTGTAGCACAGAATTTTTTAATTCTAACAGATGATATTGAGAGTTTCTTATTAAGAATTATAGCTAATAAATCAAAAAAATAACCAAATATCATTCCCAAATAATATGGAATTTTAATTCTAGGAATTTTCAAATTCATTTTTTTTTCAATTATTGAAACAAGTTCTTGCATACTTAAGTCGGGTTTATCGGAATAATTGTAAATATTAAACCCAACTTCCATGTTATTTATTCTATTTTTTATAAAACTTACAACATTTTTAACGTAGGCCATTGATTTTTTATTAGTTCCATTTCCAATCATTATAAATTTTTTTTTTATAATTTGATTAAACAAATTGTGTACATTTCCCTCGTTATCTTCACCAAATATTACAGTTGGTCTAATTATAATAACAGACTTTTTGGATGGATCTTTTTGATACCATTCTTGAATCAATTTTTCTGCTTCAAATTTACTTTTTCCATAATGATTAAATGGATCTGGTTGAAAGTTTTCATCTGGGTTTTTTTTATTAAGTCCATAAATTGCCACTGAACTTGTAAAAATCAAATTTTTAATTCCAATGTCATCCATTTTTTTTAACAAATTTTTTGTTCCTTGAACATTAACATCATAGTATAGTTTTACTGGCTTTACATCGTCCTTATGTTCTGCAGCTAAGTGTACGACTAAGTCTGTTTCAGGATCAAATTTTAATGAACTCAGATCTCTAATATCACATAATCTTGTGTAATTATTAAAGAGTTTCGATGGTCTTTTATCAATATTTCTTATTTTCATGTTTGAAAGTTCATTAATAAGTTTTGTTCCAACAAAACCTGACCCACCTACAATTGTTATCATATTTTACTAATGTGTTTTTTTATACCAATAATTGAATATATAAAAATACTTCTAATAGATTTTAGTAAAGAAAAATTTAATTCATTATAAAATATATTCCATGTCCATAGCATAGACCTAAATTTGTTGTGTGTTAAGGCATTTGAATGAACACGATAATTCATCAGAGGTTCTTGAATTCTGTATACTGTCCCCAAAGACTTAGTTATAGTAATCCACATTAAATAATCCTCATGACCAACTTTTTTTTGGTAAAATTTACCAACAATTTTTGTATTATATATTGCTGATGAATTAGGTATTAAATTTGATTTTAACATCTTGTTATAACTAATAATTTTTGGCCCATTGATTAGTTTGATAATATTTTCATTTTTATCTATTTGATAATAATCTGAACACACAATGTCATATTTATGAGACAATATATTAATTTGTTTTTCTAATTTAGATGGGAGCCATGTATCATCACTATCACAGAAAGCAATATATTTACCATTAGACATTTTAATACCCTTATTTCTGGATTCAGCAACTCCTAAATTGTTCTGATTAATTATAATTTTTATAGCAGAATTAGTATTAGTAAAATTATAAATTATATCTAATGTATTATCTGTTGATGCATCGTCAATAATAATAAGTTCAAAATTAGAATATGTTTGATTGATTATAGACTCAATACTCTTTTTAATAGTTTTTTCAGAATTATAAGCAGCCATAATTACAGAAACCTTATCCATATTAAAACAATTTATTTTTTATTAATAACCAACTAGTTATTATTGATAATAAACAAAACTCAATAATTAAAATTAAGTTTAAATAAGAAACCCCTAGAAAATAAAGACAAATAAAGAATGAAAAAAATAACACTGCAAATATAAATCGATAATTTTTTTCATCAGATATTATATTAAATGAAATTAGTGGAAGAATTGAAAGGATGGAAATAAGAGTTATTAGGTATATGTTTAATTCAATTTCATCAATTATCTTATTTACCAATAAAGAACATATAACTACAGAGATAATACAACTAATGAAAACCAAAAGATATTTTTTTAGTTCGATTTTCATGATCTTATATGCATCAAGTGAAAAATAAGCAAATAAAGCAACAGGTATTGAAATCGATATCTTTTGATAATAATTAAATAAAACAAAATTTTCTCTATCAAAAAATTTTATGTAAAGGAGTAAAACAAGCCAGAATGTTGAAATACTAAAAAAAGGTCTCAAAAAAGAATTATAGGAGTATATATTTTTAATTGAACTATATGATACGAAACTAAAATAACTGAAAAAAACCCTTGGGTTAACTAAAATAAAAGAAGAAAGACCCGAAAGAAAATAACCATAAATAAAACTTTTAAATACAAATGTAAATAATAAGAAACTTAATGAGTGGATCAGAGTCAATCTAATAAACTTTTTTTCAAATCCTTCAAAAAATAGACACATATTTGTGAAGCCAAAAAGTATCCAAAATAAGTTTCCCAAACCAGTGTAAACGTTTCCTCTACAAAATATTATGAAATAAATAAATAGAATTATAATAAAAGGTGGGAATAATTTTTTTTTATTTTTTGCTACTGCTGGCAAGACTGGAGAAAGCAAAAGGGTTAATGCTGAGGGTAAAATATTTTTTTCATAAAATAGGTCTAATTGTATTATACCAACATACTTAGGTAAAAACATAAAGGTTAAAAAATTTATGATTGATGAGATACCTAATATAAAGCTTCTAAAAGTTTTATTTAATGTTAAAGTATTGTAAAGTTTTTTCAATTATTATTTCATCTTTTTTTTTTCTTTGAATTTCAAAAGTACCTCTAATAGAATTATCGTTAAATAATTTTAAAATATTTTTAGTTATTGGATAATCGTGGAAGTTATGCCCATATCCTGGCACTGATAGATGATATCTATCTATTCTATGAATTATTTTTTTTAAATCTTCAAATGACCTGTTGTTTGAAATCCATGTTGCAGTATCCAAATGAATGCTCTTTGAAATCTTTAAAAGATCCTCATGTTTATTAAAGATATCTGAAAGAAAGTTTGGCAAAGATTCAAAATATAGTTTTATGTTAAAATCTACAGCCAGTGACATTAAAATTTTTATTCTATCATAAAGTGTTTTTTTATCAATAATATTATTTACTCTCATTTTTGGGGATCCAAAAATTATAGATTTATACTTTTTTTGGTATAGACTTAACAATACACTTTGATAAATTTTTAATAAATTATAGAACTCAATATCTGATTTAACCAAAGAACATTTATTTGTATCATTTAAAAAAAATATCGATTGGACAGACAAAACATTTTTTGATTCATAATCGCCGATTTGTGAAATAGATATATCGAAAAACTTAAAAAAATTTTTTATGTAATTTAAATCCTCATCAATGAATAAATCCTTTCTGATTGTACAAAAACCAATTTGATTCATAATTTAATAAATTGACTTAGTTTTTTCAAAATACTTTTCTTACTGTCTAAGTAGCCTGAATTTCTATGAATAGTTTTTATATTATAATTAAAAATTTTATTAGAAAAACTCAACTTTCTGTAGTCAAAATCTAAAACATCCAAAATCTCTCTAACTGAAATAGGTTCTGATACGGCATTAATTGTTTTAATTTCATTTAATAATACTTCTTTGAATAAATTTTCTATTTCAGTTAAATAAAAAAATTGAAATGTCGAATTTAAATTATAGTTTTGGATCTGATCATATCTTTTATTTAGGATATCAAAAATTAAATTTTTTTTGATTCCTTTACCAAACAAACCTCCCAATCTTATAATTTTAAGGTCTCTAAAATTATCTTTAATTTCATTTTCCATCCAGTACCTATTTATTCCATAAGCATGATTTTTAACTGAATAATTTTTCTCATTTACTGAGTTTTCATCATATATATCAATTGTTGAGCACAAAATTATTTTTTTTGCATTAATTTTTTTTATTTCAGAAACTAGTTTTCTTATGTGGTAAATATCCTCTTTGGGGTATTTATTAGAATACCATTTTCTAGCATCACCTGCTGCAATAACAATAAGATCAAAACTTGAGTTGAAAAAATCTGAAATATTGGAACTATTGATTAAAGCATCATAATTGTTATGATTACAATTTCCACCAACAAAACCAGTATAACCTATAAGTGCTTTTTTCATAAAAAATTTTTATTTATAAATTCTTCGGCAACATAAAAAGTATCAATTTTTCCACTAAAAATAGAAATTAAATTATCACTTGTAAAGATTCTACAATCTCTTGGCTCACTAATTCCAAATGGTTTAGTTTTAACTGAAATTTGATGGGAATGTATTACAAAGTTTTTCAAAAATTTTGGATAATTGATTTCAACCTCTTTAACCATTTTTTTATAGTTGTTTATCAAATCCTCTTCACTCAAAGATAATCTATGATCTTCAATTTGTCTAAGTGATTTACTTTTAACTAGTGGTGTGTTTTTGACACTAGACAATGTATAGATGCCTTTGTTGTAGGTTGGATAGATAGACCAGAGTGGGCCATCGACCAATGTAATGGCTGGATGATTCAAGTTTTTTGTTTTTAAATAGCATAAGTGAGTTAACTCATAAGAAGAATTAAAAAAAGGATTTAATTTATTCCAAGTACAATCAACTACTAAGTCGTTTTCAGATTTAAGTCTAAGTAAATCCTCATTATTTATTTTTTTTTTAAAAATTGTAATTTTTTCTAATTTTTTTCTAAAATTATATCTTAAGGAATTAATATTGATAACTTTTTCGTCTACTCTAAATCCACCCTCAATATCTTTTAAATAAGAAAAATCATCTAAATCTAGTTTATCAAATTTATATTTTTCATTTTCAAAAATAGAAATATACGTTCCATAATCAATTAATGAATTTTCTTTTGGAACAAAGTATAAATTGTCATTTACATTTAAAGTGTGTTCACCATAATTTTTCATAAAAATTTCAAAGCCATGTTTTGATTGTTTTCTTGTTTTATAATTTCTAGCATAATGAAATCCCATATGTAATCTATATTGATTTTTTCCACTAGCTTCAGATAAATATTCATTGTTCTTTTCAAATAATATAACATTGTGACCTGATTCGTGTAAATTTAAAGCAAGGTGACAACCATAAATACCAGCGCCAATAACAACAACCTTCATAATCTAAATTTTTTAATTATTTTTTGTGCTTGTTTTCTATAGGATAACTCTGATTTTTGCCAAATAAGATAATTTTGAAAGCTAAGTTCTCTAATTTTTTTTAATGATATTTCATTTATTAAACTTTTAATGTATTTTAAATCTGTTGAGAAGACAATTCCTTCAGACTTAAAATTTTTCTGAATGTCTGGGTGATCATGAACAACAATATTTCCCAGTGAAAGTGCTTCTGGAAATCTTTCAGTAAAAAACCCTTTTTTAATATTTTGATTGGAATGATAAACTAAATTTATCTTACTGGCGCCAAAAGATTGAATTCTAATGATTTCGTTTTGAATTGGTGGGTAAAATAAAATTTGTGATTTAAAAAATTTATCATTTTTTAATTTGTTTAGAGTTTTGATTTTATATTTCGAACCAATAAAATTAAAGTCAAAACATATTTTATTGTTAGAAAAGTTTAGATTTTTATAAGGAACTCTATCATCCATGTATGAAGAGTATTCTAACTTATAAAATACTTTTTCATCGTAGAATTTTAATTTTTTTTCACAATTATTAACCCAATCATTACTGTAATTTTCGGTTAAATATAGGTGGGATTTGTCAGATATAAAATCATTTCTTAAATCAATATCATGAAATGACCATAAAAGAAGATTTGCTGGAGTTTTACTTAAAACCTTCGCTAACTTTTTTAATAAAAAACTTCTAAATGGGACTCTAAACTTATCAATAAAGAAATGACTTGAAATGTAAACAATACAGTTCTTACTTAAAAATTTAATATCATTTACTTTTTTTATTTCAATAAATTTATAACCGTTTTGAATAAATCCATAAGCTAATTTTTTTACATGAAGATAATGTGTTCTTGGAATCGGAAACTCAATGCTGTTAAGAATTGCAAATATCATTTAAATTTAAACTTTGAAATTAAAATTACTATTGCTAATGAAACAAAAATATTCATAATTATGGCATTAATACCTAATTGAGGGCTTTCAACTAAGAAAAGAACATTCATAATTACAGCTTTGGAAAATAAAAATTTAAATAGTCTTTTTGATCTTATCCATTTATCAGATATATTTAAAATAAAAGCGGTAAAATAAGAATAAATAATAATTCCTAAAGTTCCAAGATTATAAAATGCTTCCGAAAGTATTCCATACGCTACGCCACCATATAATTGTCGGATAATTCCTAATCTGTACAAGTAATTACCATAGATTTCTGTAGAAATTATTTCACTCAAACTTGTAGGTTTAGATTCCCAAATTGCTTGTGGAACTAATATTGTAAATGATTCTATTAAGTTATGCTTAAAAAATGAATATCCGGTCATATTTACTTTTTCAATCATAATTAATAAAAGTTCAGGTCCTGAAACGCGTAAAATTGATGATTGAAGTACTGATATAGTGTCTAAATCTATATTGTCTTGAAAACCTTCATTTCTATAAGCACCATAAAATGTCATAAAAGATAATCCCGCAACAATAATTATTATATTTTTTAATGAAAAAAACTTAATTGTTTTTTCATTATTAATATTTAAATAAATCATTAAAAAAAATAAACTAGAACTTATAAAACCGGTACGATAACCAGTAAGAATAGATAAGCTTGCAACTAAAAAAAATATAATTGATAATATAATCTGAGATTTTTTTGAATTTGTTTTTAATAATTTTAAACCAATAAGAAATGGTAAAATAATTACAATTACATAATTTATCAAATTTGAACGAGTAGTTAAATCAACCCTATACAGGTTGTTTGAAAAATACTCATTTAAAAAAATGAATATAAAAGGAGTAAATAATATTATTGAAATGTTTAACTTATAATTTGAAATTTTTTTTATAAAAATTTTACTATCAATATTTTTTTTAAAATACTTTTTAAATAAAGAATTAGTTGAAATATCACCTATCCAAAAGAAGGTGATAAACAATAAGAAATTAAAAAAAACAATAGGGATATTATTTAATATTATACCATCATCCAAAAAAACACCCTGGAGTTCAAATATATTTTGAGCTATTGGCGGGCCAACATAAATTAAAATAAAATATATTAAGAATATTTTTTTTATCATAAAATTGTAAGGCTTGCATTACCATGGTAGCCTAAAGAGTTAAATAGACTCTTTGGCATGTAAACATTTGTTGCTGATTTAGATAAATGAGCAGCCCACCAAGAAAATGTACTAGGTGCAATATAAAGGTTGGATGCACACATCAAGGATTTAAAATCCTCAAAAGGTGAGTTTCTTTTTATTTTTTTGTTTTTTAAATCTTTAAAAAAAAAATTTGCTTTATCGATATCATCTGTTAAAACAACTACTTTGGTATTTTTTCTATAGTTAATCAAATTTTTTAAAATTACTGAGTAGTATTTAGAATTAACCTTAGCCCAATCCGAGTCAGACCAACGAAAATGAACACAAACATCAATTGGATTAAATTTAGTTGAGTATTTATTAATTATAAGAGAGTTTAATAATTTACAATATGAATTAAAATTTTCAATATTGCCTTCAATAAGTTTTTTTGATTGAAAATATCCAAAATAATTAACAGAGTTCAATCTTAAATTTTTTTCATTTTCAAATATGAATACATTTTTAAAATAATGTTTAAAAAACAATTTCTTTAAAAAGAGTTTAAACAATAATAATAAACCTATTTTTTTTTTATAATTGATATTTTTTAAAAAAAAATTATTCAATCTATTATCATGTATCGACCATTTTAAAAATTTTGTTAATAGAGATTTGGTAGTTAAAAAACCCATCAGTTCAATTTGATGTCCTCTCTCTGCGATAATACTAGCTGCAAAAGCCTGAAATAAAACATTTCCAAATCCACCCATTAACCACATTTTTTTTTTCCTTTTCATAGCTTTTATCCCAAATTTTTCTTAAATAAATATAAAATGTTTATCCGTATTTTTCTTAAAAAAGATATTTTATGATTAATCTCATTTGAAACCAAAGAATAGTGTTTGAACGGTAAGTTATTTTTTTTTATAAAAAAAACAGATTCAAACCTTCTAAAGACTTTTGATGGTATTTTTTTTCTTGAAATTTCATTTTTTAGAACATACATTGCATAGTTCTGATACTCACTAAACCATACATCACCAGTTATTAATTTTTTACAAAAATCTTCAATATATGTATCTACCGAACTCCCATAATAATTAAGCATTTTAACTAAAAGTTTTTTTTCAAAAACCATGTGGTTTACAATAAAGTTTATTTTTGAATTTAATGATGAATTAAATTGGTTAGTAAATTTTTGATAGTTTGGATTCACATTGATTGGGGAATACAGAAAATCTTTATAAAATAAATATTTCAAATCAAGGAAGGAATCACCATCGACAATATGAATAAGATTGTAATTATCAAACTTTAAAACAATTGAATATTTTAAAAATTGTTGGTAGTACCAGTTTGGACGATGTGTTGCGTCTATAAACTTATTTTTTTTTAGAAAAAAACTGTCTTTAAAGAATTTTATTTTTGGGTATTTTCTTTTTATCAAAATACTTATTGACGGACTTACTGAAATAATTTCACAATTTTTTACTGATGAATAATAATTAAGTATTTCGTGATTAATTTTATAAGAAACTAATGCCAAGCAATTTTTCATATGTTTTAATCTAAAATGTCTCTCAAATAATTTAATTCATTTTTTAAATCAGTGTGACTATTACCAACGAAAAATCCACTTTTATCTAACTTTTCAGCATTTTTTAATTGATCATGTATGCTGAAATCAAAAAACCTCAGTACATTGTTCTTTGTAAAATTTCCAGTAACAATTGGTCTATATTCGATTGAGGCTTTTTCTAGTTTATTAATTATCTTTGATCTTAATTCATTTTTTTTGCAAATTAAGGAAAATCCAAACCATGAGCTTTCGCCTATTTCTTGTTGAATATAAAACCTATTGTCGTTTTCAAAATATTTTTTAAATATTTTAGCATTCTTCCTTCTCTGCTTAATAAATTTTGGTAATTTTTTTAATTGCTCACTTCCAATTGCACCGCTCATTTCTAAAGGCCTAACATTATATCCAGGTAAAACAAACCTAAATGACTCCTCAAACCAATTCTCTGATTTTCTGCATACTCTATTTTTTTTTGGTAGATTTCTTGTCCAACCATGAGCTCTCAAACATAGTAGAATATGGTATAATTCTTCATTATTTGTAACTATCATACCACCCTCCATGGTTGAAATATGATGGGAAAAAAAACTACTGAAAGTTCCCATTAATCCAAATGTTCCTGAATATTTGCCATTGTGTTTGGCGCCCATTGATTCACAATTGTCTTCAAGAAGGATAATATCACGGTTACCAATAATTTCCTTTATCTCAGCAAAATCATTTGAATTACCAAGAAGATTAACAGCAAGTATAATTTTAGTTTTTGAACTTATGGATGTTTTCAAAGATTCTAAATCAAAGTTTAAAGTGTTTAGATCTATATCAACAAATTTAACATGAAGACCGTATTGCTGTAAGGGAAAATATGTTGTTGACCATGAGACAGCAGGTACAATAACCTCATCCCCACGTTTTATTTTACCTTCTTTATAATAAAAAAGTGCTGCTATCATCAATAAGTTAGCTGTTGAACCCGAACTACACATAATTGAGTATTTAGATTTAAAAAAAGAAGAAAACTCTTCTTCATATTTTTGAACATTCTTGTTCATAGAAAATATATTAGAGTCCACAACCTTCTTTATAGCTTCTAATTCTTCGCTGCCCCACGAATCTACTGCTAGCTTATATTTTATAGTTCTCTTCATAATATTTATACGTTTTTTGTAAGCCTTCTTCCAAGGAGTGGCTTGCTTTCCACCCTAAAGACTCGATTTTACTCACGGAACATAACTTTCTGCGCATTCCTACTGGCTTATTGATATTAAATCTAAATTTGGCGTTATAACCAATAACTTCACAAATTTTTTTATAGTAATCTAAAATTGAAAAATCATATCCTAAACCAACGTTAGTCAAAGATTCTATTTTTGAATAATTTTTTAAAGCAAAAACAATAAAATCTGCTAAATCCTCAACATACATAAACTCACGTCTTACTGTTCCATCTCCCCATATTTCGACTTTATCTTGATTTTTCTTTGCTAATACAATTTTTCTAATTGCAGCTGGAATCATATGTGATTTTTCTGGTTCAAAACTATCGTATTTTCCATATAAATTACAAGGAACTATAGTTTTATAATTTGATAAAAACTGACGATTGGAATACTCACACATTTTTGCAATAATTATTTTTGCTAAGGCATAACCCTCATTAGTTGGTTCAAGTTTGCCTGTCAAGATTTGCTCCTCTGAAATACTTTCAGTAATATTTTTTGGATACATACATGAACTTCCAAGGTTTATTAACTTAGGAATTTTTAATTCTATTGCTGCTTGTACTAAATTAAGACCCATTTCTATATTTTCAACTAAGAAGGAATACGGCCTTAAAATATTAGCTTGAATTCCTCCAACTAGACCAGCGCAATGAATAATACTTTCAATTTTATTTCTTTTAAGAAATCTAAGTACTTGATCATATTTTAATAAATCTAATTCTAATCTTGAGGGTTTAAATAAAATATAAGTTGTGTTTTTTGAAAGATGTTCAAAAACATTCTTTCCGACCATTCCAGAACCACCTGTTAATAATATTTTCATTATTCAAAGAAATTTGGAGTGTCATAGCCGTTATTGTTTAGGAACTTTTGTTTTTTCATTAATTTCAAGTCAGATTTCATCATATCTGCTACTAAACCTTTTATGGATATTTTAGGGACCCAACCTAATTTTTCTTTTGCCTTGGTAGGATCACCTAAAAGATATTCGACCTCAGTGGGTCTAAAATATTTTTTATCAACTGATAGCACTTCTTTTCCAATCTGAATGTCATACTTACCGCTGCAAGACTCAATAAATGCTTTTTCATTTATACCAGTCCCTACAAATTTTAATTTTATACCCACGTAATTAAATGACATTATAACAAATTCTCTGATTGAAAAGCTTTTTCCAGTGGCTATAATCCAATCTTCTGCATTATCATGCTGCAAAATCATCCACATCATTTTTACATAGTCCTTTGCATGCCCCCAATCTCTTTTAGCATCCAGATTGCCTAAATAAAATTTATCTTGTAAACCAAGTGCAATTCTTGAAACTGCTCTAGTTATTTTTCTAGTCACAAACGTTTCCCCTCTTACAGGACTTTCGTGATTAAATAAAATGCCGTTACTAGCAAAAATACCATATGCTTCTCTGTAGTTTACTGTAATCCAATAAGCATAAAGTTTAGCAACACCATAGGGTGATCGTGGATAAAAAGGTGTGTTTTCAGTTTGAGGAATTTCTTGAACCTTACCAAAAAGTTCAGATGTTGATGCTTGATAAATTTTTGTTTTTTTCTCCAATCCTAATACTCTAATTGCTTCTAATAATCTCAATGTACCTACTGCATCTGTATCTGCAACATACTCAGGAATTTCAAAGGAAACTCTTACATGAGACATCGCTGCAAGATTATAAATTTCGTCTGGTTTAATTTGTTTAATGAGTCTAATAAGATTAGTAGCGTCTGTCATATCTCCGAAATGCAGAAAAAACTTTTGGTTATCAATATGAGGATCTTCATATATATGATCAATTCGCTCAGTGTTAAAGATGGATGTTCTTCTTTTTAATCCGTGAACAACATAACCTTTTTTTAATAAAAACTCTGAAAGATAGGCCCCGTCTTGTCCTGTAACACCAGTTATTAAAGCAGTTTTTTTCATTTGTAATTATATTCTAAATTCATTTTTCCCAATCTCTATTTTTTCTAACTTTCAAATTTGTATTCCAACCTCCTTCAATTGCATTAAGCTCAATACCTAAGTTTTTAGCAAACAGTATGAATGCGTTAACATCTTTTGGAAAACATTTTCCACCATAACCAAGTTGCCCATCATGACCGGGTACATTCAAATGGCTGTCTCCAACTCTACCATCTGACGCGAAACCGTTCAATGCATCCTCCCAATTTGCACCAATTTTATCACACATTAATTTAAATTCGTTCATTATTGACACTTTTGTAGCAAAAAAAGTATTGTTCATATATTTTATTAGCTCTGATGTTCTAGAGTCAGTTTCAATAATATTCTTATTTTTAAACCTTAAATCATAAATTTTTCTTACTTGATTGGTCCAAATCTTATTACCACCAATAATGATCCTGTTTTGTGTCAACATATCCAGCTTTGATGTTCTTTCAGTTAAAAACTCAGGTGAGAAAACTATTTTGAGTTGACTGTAATTTTGATTTAATTTTTCAGTAGTCCCAGGCAAAACAGTAGATTTTAATATATAAATAGGTTTTTCATTAGCATGTTTAAAAACCTCATCCACAAATTCTAAGTTTTGATTGCCGTCTTGATACATCGGGGTTGGTACACATACAAAAACAAAATCAGAATCATGAGTTTGTTTCAAACTATGAGTTGATTTTAATGGATCAACATCATAAACCTTTATGTTACTTACAGGCGAAAACGCAAATGCTTGGGCTTCTCCAACAAATCCATTTCCAATAATACCTATCGTAGGCTTTCTCATTTTTAGTATTTATATGAATCGTTTTTAAAAGGACCCTTGATATTTACACCAATATAATCGGCTTGTTCTGAATTGAGTTCCTCAAGTTCTACACCGAGCTTTTCTAAATGCAACATTGCTACTTTTTC
>CENJ01158383.1_pt1 | contig 18603 bp, 15 predicted proteins | sample 356161 | NCBI WGS metagenome assembly CENJ01 (sample SAMEA2619531, study PRJEB7988) | marine metagenome | biome: marine biome (ENVO:00000447); feature: surface water layer (ENVO:00002042); material: "saline water (ENVO:00002010), including plankton (ENVO:xxxxxxxx)" | depth 5 m
ATTATCAGTTTCCTTTTTATCAATATTATCAACTTTTTCTAAGAAAGATTTCTTCTCTTCAATGCCTATTTTAATATTTGAGGCAACTTTTTTTTCAACTGCAGAATCTTGAAATGCACTCTCTAGTAATGAAAAAAGTTCTTCATTAATTTTTGTGTTTGGATTAGAATCGATTTCAAAACCCTTATTATGAAGAAATTCTATTATAGTATTCCTTCCTACATTTAATTTTCTGGCTACCTGGCCTAATCTAATTTGTTTAGACATGTTTAATTATTACTCAAATTCTTTTTTCAGTGTATTAATAACTTCTTCAACTGTATTTTCTTCCAAATCAGCCCTTTTAACTAGTTCACTTTTGTCAAGATTTAAAACAGCTTTTGCTGTATCAAGGCCTATTCTTTTTAATTCATCAATTATCCAATTTTCTATTTCATCAGAGAATTCATCTAAATCGACATCTTCTTCTTGAGACTCATCTAACTCTCTAAAAACATCAATCTCCATCTCTAGTAACCTGCTTGCTAATTTTATATTTTGCCCCCCTTTCCCTATTGCAAGCGATACTTGGTCTGGTTTTAGATATACTGAGACTCTTTTTTCTTCATTATCAACTTTCATACTTGTTATTTTTGCAGGACTGAGTGCTCTTGTTATGTAAAGCTCTTGGTTATCAGTAAAATTGATAACATCAATATTTTCATTTTGTAACTCTCTAACAATTGAGTGAATTCTTGATCCGTTCATACCTACACAGGCACCAACAGGATCAATCCTGTCGTCGTAGGATTCTACACAAATTTTAGCTCTTTCACCGGGTTGTCTCACTGCTTTTTTTATTGTAATTAATCCATCTGAAATTTCAGGAACTTCGTTTTCAAATAATTTTTCAAGAAAAAGTGGGCTAGTTCTTGATAATGTTATTTTAGGATTTCCCCTAAACATTTCGACACTGGTTACTACTCCTCTTAAGGCATCTCCTTTTCTGTATTTGTCTTTATATATCTGTTCAGATCGAGGTAGAGATATTTCGTTTCCCTCCACATCAACTAATAGAACCTCTCTACTTAATGTTTGATATATTTCTCCAGTTATAACTTCACCTACAAGATCTTCATATTTATTAATTATAACTTCTTTCTCTAAATCCTTAACTCTTTGTATAAGTGTTTGCTTTGCTAGAATTACAGCTCTTCTACCAAAATCTTCGATTTTGATTTCTTCAGCAACCTCGTCTCCTATTTCAAAATCTTCTTCTATTTTCTTGGCATCTGACAGAGTAATTTTATCAAAGTCCCAAATATCTTCAGAGTTGTCGTCAACAATTTCTCTAAATCTCATAATTTCTAGATCTCCTTTGTCAGCATTAATTACAATATCAAAGTTTTCGTCAAATTCAAATTTCTTCTTTATCATAGCCCTAAAAACATCTTGCAATATTCTTATCATTGTGGGTCTATCAACGTTCTTCTGTTTAGCAAATTCTGTAAAAGTTTGTATTAGTACTCTTGTATCCATAATATTTTTCAAAAAAAATGGGGACAAATGTCCCCGCTTCCATTTAAATTAGTATGCAAACTTAACTTTTTTTAGAAAAAAGTCAAATTTTGTTAAATAAATCTCTTTACTTGAAAACAAACTCACTTAAAATTTTTAATTCATTAGGTAAAAAGAAACAAGTCTTTAAGCCAATAAATAAAGATAAGGTTCTGATGTATGTGTGTGGTCCTACTGTCTATGATCTATTACATATTGGAAACTTTAGGGGTCCTATTTTTTTTAATTTTCTAAGGAACTGGTTAGAACATACAGGTTACGAGGTTGAGTATGTTTATAACTACACTGACATTGATGATAAAATTATAAATAAATCACATCAGGAAAACAAATCAATAAAAGAAGTTTCAGAAAAGTATATAGATGAGTTTAAGAAAGATTATGACTCACTTAAAATTAAAAGGCCAACTAAAACACCAAAATGTACTGAACATATTGATGACATTATAAAATTTATACAAGTATTAATTGAAAAAAAATCTGCTTATTCATCTGAGGGGTCCGTATTTTTTTCAATTGACAAATTCAGTAGTTATGGTAAACTTTCTGGAAAAAAACCAGAAGATCTTCTGGCTGGTCATAGGGTTGAGGTTAATACTAATAAAAAAAACCCAATGGATTTTGTTTTGTGGAAGCCCTCTAAAGATAAAGAGCCAGGGTGGAATTCTCCTTGGGGGTATGGGAGACCTGGTTGGCATATTGAGTGTTCAGCTATGTGCAGTTCAATTTTAGGGCCTAAGATAGATATACATGGTGGAGGTGCCGATTTACTATTTCCCCACCACGAAAATGAAATTGCTCAATCAGAATCAAATTTTTCTGATAAATATTCTAATTTTTGGGTCCATAATAATCTAATAAATTTTGATAATCAGAAGATGTCAAAATCTTTAGGAAATATTATAAAAGCAAGGGATTTTATTGAAGATAAAGGAGCGGAGATTTTTAAGTTTTTAATACTTAGTGTCCATTATAGATCAATTTTAAATTTTAATGATAAAATTATTAACCAGTCAATTAATAATCTTTTTAAAATATACTCCTCTCTTAAACTTTCATCTGAAATAAATAATTCAGAGTTGGATACTGCTTATGTAAAAGAGTATGATAATTATTTCACTCTTAAAAAAGAAGAAATAGATTCTTATATAAATAATGATTTTAATACTCCAGGAGCCTTTTCTGTAATATTTGATATAGTGAAAAAGTTCAACCTATTAGCATTAAATAAAAAATTAAATTCAGAAATAAAATATTTTTCAATCCATTTTGTTGAATTCTTTAACTTGTACGGAGGAATATTAGGTTTATTTCAAGAGAATAGAGAAAATTTTATTCAAACTTTAAATAATTTGTTGTTAAAATCTAAAGATATTTCAGAGGATTTCATTTCATCTAAAATTGAAGAGAGAAATAATGCTAGAAAAGAAAAGGACTTTAAACTATCAGATAAGATTAGAGATGACCTTATTAACAAGGGGATAGAATTAAAGGATAATCCCGATAGCACAACAAGTTGGTACGTAAAAATATAGGTTACACCCCTTCAGCTACAACTTCTTTAACTTCCGGAATAAATCTTTTTAATAGTTTTTCAATTCCTGACTTTAGAGTTATCATCGACGATGGACACCCACTACAAGCACCTTGTAACGCTACCTTTACTGTACCTTTTTTAAATGATTCAAATTGAATTGCACCCCCGTCTTGTTCAACCGCTGGTTTGATATATTCTTCAAGAATTTGAATTATCTTTTTATCAATATCTTTTAATGTCTTAATCTCTTCTTTTTTATTGGGTGTGGCGTTTAATATTTTCCCTTCTTCTTCGATAAATTTTTTTATAAAGTTTCGAAGTTCAAGCTTAACTTCATCCCAGTCTACCAAATCATTTTTTGTAATGGTTATGAAATTACTCATAATAAATACTCGTTCAATATATTTAAATTCAAATAAAGCCATAGCAATTGGAGACTCAATAGCACTTTTTGCATTGGGATAATCTTTAACTTCGTTATTTGATAAAAGCATTCTGTCTGCAACAAACTTAAGTGAGTTCGGATTTGGATTTGATTCTACGTATATATTTACACTACTCATTTTCTTCTATATATTTTATTTTTTCTCCTTCACTAGACGCAACGACACTAGCCACGGTTGCATCGCCGGTGACATTTACAATTGTCCTACACATGTCAAGTGGTCTATCGATGGCAATAATTAATGCCAGACCTTGTGGGTCAATACCTATGGCTCCAAGAACTATGACTAACATAATTAGACCTGCTCCAGGAACTGCAGCAGCTCCTATCGATGATAGGGTAGCTGTTAAAACAATTACCATCTGGTCTGCAAGTGTAAGGTCTTGTCCGAAAGCTTGTGCAATAAAAACTGCAGAAATAGCTTGATGTATACTTGTACCGTCCATATTTATTGTTGCGCCCAGCGGACAAACAAAACTTGTAACTTCTTCTGATACATTGAGGTTTTTTTCGACTCTTTTCATCGTAACGGGGAGGGTTGCTGCACTTGAGCTTGTTGAGAATGCTAGCATCTGTGCCGGAAAAATAGCTCTAAAGAAACTTTTAATATTTACTCCTGTAACAAAATAAATTATCAGAGGATAAAAAATTAAAACCATAAAAGCTAATCCTATTAATACAGTTATTGCATAAAATAGAAGCGGTTTGAGTGTAGTTATTATATTATTTGGATCATCACCAGCAAGGTCTACTATTAAACCAGCCAGTAAGGCAAATACACCAATAGGGGCATATTCCATTATAATTTCTACAATCTTAATTATTATCTCATTGAGACCATCAAAAGCTTTTTTTATTGGTTCAGATTTTTTTTGAGAAGATAAAACCAATGCAACACCAAATAGTATTGAAAAAAATATTATCTGTAACATATTCTTATTGTTACTTGCTGAGTTAAAAAAGTTATCAGGTACAACATCTACCATCATCTGAAGTGGACCAGAATCTTTCACACCCTCTGCGCTCGTTATCTTCATATTAGCATCAGAAGCATATTTTTCTTTTAGCTCTGCAGTTTTCTCTTCAGGAAAGTATTCACCTGGCTCAAGCGTATTAGCTAATATAAGTGCTAATATTATTGCTGATATAGTAGTCAGAACATATATCCCAAAAGTTTTGCCACCGATTCTAGATAATTTTGAAGTATCTCTCAAATTTGAAATTCCTGATACTAACGACACGAAAATCAGAGGAACTGCAACTAATTTTAACATTTTCACAAAAATTGTCCCAAAAGGCATGATCCAGTCTGTAATAAAATTTCCAATACCGATAAAAACAGATGTTACTCCTACAATTAAACCTAAGATTAATCCAAGAATAATTTTATTATGAAGTGGCATAATAATTTAATTTTTATTTTGTAAATATAAATCGACAATCACATTAGCAGCCATACTTTCTACTATTGGCACCGCCCTTGGTACTACGCATGGGTCATGTCTTCCCTTGCCCTTTAATGTTACTACCTTATTTTTTGAATCAACGCTTTTCTGATCCTTCATGATAGTGGATACTGGTTTAAAAGCTACATTAAAATATATATCTTCACCATTACTTATTCCACCTTGTATACCCCCAGAATAATTTGATTTTGTAGAAATTTTTCCCTCATCTGAAAGTTTAAACTCGTCGTTATGATTTGATCCATTCATCTGAGCGCCATTGAAGCCACTTCCATATTCAAAACCTTTAACTGCATTTATCGATAACATTGCTTTACCTAACTCAGCATGTAGTTTATTAAATATTGGTTCTCCAATTCCTACTGGGCATCCTTGTATAACACATGTTATAATACCACCAACTGTATCTAGTTTTTTTCGGGTCTCGTCGATAAGAGTAATAAATTTTTTAGCAAAGGATGGATCTGGACACCTTACAATATTTTTTTCGGAGTCATCTAAATTTAGTTTTGAATAATGAGTAGTCATGCTAATATTTCCAACTTGAGATACGTAAGCATTAATTTTTACATTTAACTTCTTTAGTATTTGTTTAGCAATAGCACCTGCTGCAACCCAGTTAGCGGTTTCTCTTGCAGAACTTCTACCTCCTCCTCTATGATCTCTATTTCCATATTTTTTAAAGTATGTGTAGTCTGCATGAGATGGCCTAAAGGAGTCAGAGATATGTTTATAATCACTACTTTTTTGATCTTTATTTTTAATTTGTAGGCTTATTGGGGCCCCGGTAGATTTACCTTCAAATACTCCTGACAAAACTTCAATCAAATCGTTTTCTTTCCTTGGTGTTGTTATTTTTGATTGACCTGGTTTCCTTCTATCCAACTCACTTTGAATATAATTTGTATCTATTTCAATTCCTGATGGACACCCGTCAATTATAACACCTATAGATTTTCCATGTGATTCACCATAGGTTGATATTTTATATATTTTCCCAAACGTATTACCCATTCTTATTAAAAATTAAAAATGTTGAAGTTATAAATACTAATGTAATGATAATAATACTTAGAAATTTACTATTTAAGAAGTGTTTTTTATTCTCTTTAAGTTCATTAGATTGGGTTTGAATGAATTCAATAAAACTCTTTGAATTATTATTTAGTATTATATTTTTATCTTTCCTGTCTCCAAATGCATTAATGATTACTTCAGATTTGAGTGTATCGTAATCTTCTAATTCATTATTAAAGAATATCCAATTAATGTTTTTTGAAAAATCATAATTTCCTGGTTCATTGGGAATTCCATAATAACTGTATTTTTTAGAACCAAAAACTTTTCCCCTTTCTCTTTTAATCATTTGTTCTGAATTAGGTGGGTAAAAATCAATATTGTAAAAGTCAATTGATGGCTCATCAATTGATGAAATATTTCCCTCTCCAACTATCTCAAATATATAGTTAAAACTATTTCCAGTTTCTATGGTTTCTGTGTCAAGGTTTTCTCTAAGTTTGAAGTTTCCTACTACAACGTCATCTTTTAGAGGATGGTCCGGTAATTCTTTAACGTTTACTGATAATGGCTTCGAGTAAAATTTTTCATAATCCTCTACCTTATTCCTTCCAAAGAAAGAAGGTCTTTTAGATACTTTATACTTTATAAGCTCTAAATCTAAGCTTGGAAAGCTAATTTTATCATCATTAAATGGATAATATGTAGCCTGAAAAATTTTATATTGATTATACCTTTTGTTATTAATTATAATAGGAATGCTATTTATATTTTCAATATTAAAATTTTCTTCCCAGCAGTTAGCAGGTTTTATTTTTTTTAGAATTTCAGTAAGTTGTCTTCCCAGTTCATAAAATCTCATGTCAGCCACATTACTTTCACTTACATAAAATGCTAAGGTAGTATTAAACCCCTCACCAACATACACACTTTTCTTGTCTGTTGTTAGGCTAAGAAAAGCATCTGCCTCAACCTCATAAAAATCATCGTTATTTCTATCAAAAAAATTATCGAATGGATCATCAAAGGGATCAAAAAAATTATTAAATGGAGTATTTCTTTTTGTTCCGTTTGACTTCTCAACTAATATTGATTTTCCCTTAACCGTTATATTTTTTTTATTTATTTCTATATTAAAATCAGGAATGACATAAGTTCCTTCTTCTTGTGAAATATAGTTTTGAATAATACTTTGAGAAGATGACATCTTCCCATTTATGAAATTTGTCGAGCTAGAAGAAGAAATTCCCCCTTTGATAAAGCCATTTATCTCTGGAAATGAGCTATAATTTTTTATTTGATCATTTTTTATAGATAAAGTAATTTGCAGGGTACCCCCCAATTGAACTCTATCAGGTTCTATAGAAACACTAACCTCTTGAGCACATATACTAACTAAAGCAAATGTTTTCAACAATAAAACTGTAATAAATCTTTTTAAAAACACACTCAAATTTAATTATCTATTGACTCTTATCTCCTTAAAAAAAATTAAAAAAAGTTAAATTAATTTGATGCCTTTATATTTCTTATTATTCCTTTGTATTTAGATCTTTTCACAGCAGATCCTTCAAAAATTTTATTAAATGTTTCTTCTGTTAGTTCTAGCCAATCACTTTTTTTAAAAGAACTTAATTCATCATTGGGAATAAATTCTTTTTCATCATGGGGTTTAGAAAATTTATTCCATGGACAAACATCTTGACATATATCACATCCAAAAATTGCATCATTAAGGTTATCCTTTAATTCGTCAGGAATTTGATCTTTATTTTCAATTGTAAGGTATGAGATACATTTATTTGCATTTATAACTTGTGCTGATGTAATGGCATCTGTTGGGCAGGCATCTATGCATTGTGTGCATTTACCACATCTATTTATTGCAGGGGAGTCATAGTCCAATTTAAGATCACAAATTATCTCGGCTAAAAAAAAATAGCTTCCTCTTTTTTCATTTATTAGTAAAGAGTTTTTTCCAATCCAACCTAATCCTGACAACTTAGCCCATGCCCTCTCGTGTACAGGTGCAGAGTCAACGAAGACCCTACCCTCAACATCTCCAATTTTTTCTTTTATGAATTTAAATAGTTTTTTTAGTTTTTTTCTTATGACGTTATGGTAGTCTTTTCCATAAGCATATTTTGATATTATAAAATTATTTTTTTGGTCTATTTTTTTTTGTGGATAATAATTATAACTTAATGATATTACCGACTTTGATCCAGGAACAAGTTTCCTTGGGTCTAACCTTTTGTCAAAATTTTTTTCCAAGTAGCTCATCGAACCTTGATTACCTCTAGATAACCATTTCTCAAAGTTATCTTCTTCCTCGTGTAAATGTCTTGACTTTGAAATACCACAGCTAGTAAACCCTAATTGTTTAGCTTTAATTTTAATTAGCTCAGTATTATTTTTAGTCATTGAACATCATATTTTGAAAACCTCCAGGTGGATTTAATCCGAGATGTTCGTAACAGGTTTTTGTTGCGACTCTACCTTTCTGTGTCCTCTTAATATATCCCTCTTGAACAAGAAAAGGTTCATAAACTTCTTCTATAGTATTGGCTTCTTCTCCACAAGCAGAAGCTATTGTTTTTATACCGACGGGTCCTCCATTAAATTTTTTAACTATAGCTTCAATGATTTTATTATCCATCTCATCTAAGCCTTTTTTATCAATTTTTAGAGCATCTAGACTTCGCATAGTAATATGTTTTGTTATTTTACCATCACCTTCAACCTCTGCAAAATCTCTTACCCTTCTAAGTAAATTATTTAAGATTCTTGGAGTACCTCTACTTCGGGAAGCAATTTCTGAAGATGCGAGATTTTCTATTGGTATTTTTAGAATTTCTGCTGAACGATTTACTATTTGTTTTAATATTTTTTTATCATAATATTCTAATCTAAAATTTATTGAAAATCTTGATCTTAGGGGTGCAGATAAAAGTCCAGACCTTGTTGTTGCTCCTATTAGTGTGAAAGGGTTTAATTTAATTTGAACTGACCTAGCACTTGGCCCTGAATCTATCATCAAATCAATTTTATAATCTTCCATTGCAGAATATAAATACTCTTCTATCACTTTATTGAGCCTATGTATCTCATCAATAAATAAAACGTCTCCCTCTTCGAGGTTTGTTAGTAGCCCTGCTAAATCTCCAGCTTTTTCTAGGACTGGTCCAGATGTTACCTTAAGATTTGTTGACAATTCATTAGAAATAATATGAGAAAGAGTAGTCTTACCTAGTCCTGGTGGGCCGTGAAGTAGAACGTGGTCAAGTGGTTCGGATCTTTTCTTTGCAGCTTTTACAAAAACCTTTATGTTACTTAATATCTGATCTTGTCCGAAAAAATCATTGAATGATTTTGGTCTAAGAATATTTTCAAATTCTTTATCTTTAGAACTTGAGTTATTATCAGATTTTAAATAGTCTTCTCTCATACAGTAGTTGCTAATTTAATTATTTTTATGCGTCGTATATTAATCTCTTTAATTTTTGTTTCCAGCATTTTGTTTTTTTTCTTAATAAGAAAAAATACTAAAGAGTATGAAATTTCTGGTCAAACGATGGGAACTATTCAGTATAATATTAAATACGTATCTGAAGAAAAAAAAATATTTAAATCTGATGTGGATTCCTTACTTATTGAATTTAATAATATATTTTCAACCTATATTCCAGATTCAGAAATATCAATAGTTAATAGGTCTAATGGTCAAATAAGAGTCAGTGATGAGTTTGGAAAGTTGATTTCTGAGAGTGAAATTATATATCATATTACAGATGGAATGTTTGATCCAACTGTTGGCCCTCTGGTCAATAAATGGGGGTTTGGTCCAGATAGAATAAATAAGGTCCCAAGTGAAGCTGAAATAAATCAATTAATGAAATTTATTGGGTTTGATAAAATAACCTATGAAGACGGTCATATTTATAAAAAATTTAAGGAATCATATATTGATTTCAGTTCTATTGCAAAAGGATATGCTGTTGATGTTATTCATAACTACTTGAAACTAAAAAATATAACGGATACCTATGTTGAAATTGGGGGAGAAGTTAGAGTAAGTGGAAAAAATATGAAAAACAATAATTGGGTTATAGGTATTAGAGAGCCTAGTCCTGATGGTGATATTAAATTGTCTGCAAAAGTATCCTTACCTGATATGTCGCTTGCTACCTCTGGAAATTATCTTAATAAATATTATGTTGACGATAGTCTTTTTTTTCATACTATCAATCCCAAAACTGGTTACCCGGCCTACACAAATATGCTTAGTGCATCAGTTTTTTCTGACAATTGTCTGACTGCAGATGCTTATGCTACAGCATTTATGGCTATGAACTTTCAAGAATCAAAAAGAATTTTAAATTCATTAGATAATCTTTTTGGATATTTTATTTATTTAGATGGTGGAGACGTTAGAATATATATTTCCGATGGATTAAAGCCACACATATCAGTGAATGAAAAATAAATTTCTAATAATTTTTTAAAAAGATTCAAGTAACTTAATTCTTGTTAGATACATGTCGGATGTCATGTACAGATATTGGAAATTTTCGTCAAATGCACAATTTGCAGTTTTAACCTCAGTTCTAATTGTACCTATGTGGTCACCATTTTCTTTGATCACAAGAACACCACCTGGTCCAGTTGCAAAAACATTTCCAGTTGGGTGAACTTTTAATCCATCAAATAATCCTATATCTTTTCTTGATAGTTCGTTCCCATCAAAAAATATTTGAGGATTTTTAACACCGAATTCTGATAGTTCGTATTCCATAATTATAGGATTGCTGTTATCTGAGTTCGCTACATATAAAGTTTTTTCATCATTTGAAATGCTTATCCCATTTGGTCTGGTTAAATCTTTTATGAGAACCTCTATATCTCCATTAGGCGATAGCTTATATACACCATTAAAAGGGATTTCTTTTAATTTATCATCATCACCTTCAAGAAGTCCATATGGAGGATCCGTGAAGTAAAGATTCCCTTTAGAGTCATAAACTAGGTCATTTGGACTATTTAATAAATTGCCGTCAAAAGAATTTACCACTGTAGCTTTTTTATTAATATTTAATTGTTCAAGTTTTGTAATTTTTCTATCACCATGCATACATATTATGAGGTTTCCTTCGGCATCAATTGTCAAACCATTTGTACCTGCTTTTTTAAGATTTGGGACTTCACCACTATATCCTATCGGTCTTGTAAAAATCCCTAAACCTTTATCCTCATTCCAACTATATATTACATTTTCAGGGACATCAGAAAATAAAACAGAATTGAGTTGACTTGACCACACTGGACCTTCAGACCATTCAAAACCATTTGCTAGTATTTCAATCCTTGCATTTTTTTCGATTAGATTGTTAATTTCAGGAGATAATCTCTCTACAGAACCAATATATTTATCTTGACTAACTAGATTAAGATTTAATAAGAGTATTATGAGTTTTAATAACATTAGTTAAGACGGTAAGTTGAAATTTTCCTAACTTCCACACATCTCACAATCATCCTGATTGTCAATAGAACACTGCATTTCAGCTTGTTTGTCCTCGGCACTTTTATTAGATTTTTCATCTTTTACGATGGTAAACTTGATAGCATCTGCAGCAGCCTTAGTTCTTAGATAATAAAGTCCAGTCTTAAGGCCTTTTTTCCATGCGTGGAAATGCATTGATGTTAACTTACCGAAGTTGGCATCCTGCATATGAATATTCATGCTCTGGCTTTGGCATATGTATGCACCCCTGTCGGCGGCCATATCAATAATACTTTTTTGAGAAACTTCCCATACGGTACGATATAATAATTTAATATCATCAGGAATTTCGCTTATTCCCTGTACTGAACCATTGGCTTCCATCAGTTTGTCTTTCATGGATTCATTCCAAAGCTTTAATTTTATTAAATCTTTAAGTAAGTGCTTATTAACAACTATAAACTCACCAGATAAAACTCTTCGAGTATAAATGTTTGATGTATATGGCTCAAAACATTCATTGTTACCAAGGATTTGTGATGTAGAAGCTGTTGGCATTGGAGCTAGTAATAGTGAGTTTCTAACACCATTTTTCTTTACTTCTCTTTTTAATTTAGTCCAATCCCATCTCTTTGATGTAGGAGTAACTCCCCACATATCAAATTGAAAAATACCTTTAGATACGGGCGACCCTTCGTATGTTTTATATGGACCTTCCTCTTTTGCTATTTCCATAGAAGCTTCCATTGCACCAAAGTAAATTGTCTCAAAAATCTCTTCGTTTAATTTTTTTGCCTCTGGAGAATCAAAAGCCTGTCTCATAAGAATGAAGGTATCTGCAAGTCCCTGAACACCAATTCCAATTGGCCTGTGCCTCATATTTGAGTTTCTAGCTTCCTCAACAGGGTAGTAATTTACATCAATAACTTTATTAAGATTTCTTGTTATAACTTTTGTGATTTCATATAGTTTTTCGTGGTCATATGTTAAATCATCCTTAACAAATTTATTTAAAGCTATTGAAGCTAAATTACAGACAGCAACTTCATCTGGTGATGTATACTCTACAATTTCAGTGCAAAGATTAGATGATTTGATTGTGCCCAGGTTTTTTTGATTGGATTTAATATTACAGGCGTCTTTATATAGTATGTATGGATTGCCAGTTTCAATTTGAGATTCTAAGATCTCAAACCATAAGTCTTGAGCTTTTACTGTTTTTCTTGCCGTGCCTTCATTCTCATACTTTTCATACAGTTTTTCAAACTCTTCACCGTAAGACTCATGTAAATCTTTAGCTTCGTCAGGGGAGAATAAAGACCAATCGCTATTAGATTCAACTCTTTTCATAAATAGATCAGGAATCCACATTGCATAAAACAAATCTCTTGCCCTAAGTTCTTCTTTTCCGTGATTCTTCTTTAACTGAAGAAATTCAAAAATATCAGAATGCCATGGCTCAATATAGATAGCAAAACTTCCTTTCCTCTTACCACCTCCTTGGTCAACATACCTTGCGGTCATATCAAAATTTCTGAGCATAGGAATAATCCCATTAGAGACACCATTAGTGCCTTTAATATAAGATCCTGTAGCCCTAATGTTATGGATGCTTAACCCTATACCACCGGCAGACTGTGATATTTTTGCACATTGTTTTAAGGTATCATAAATCCCATCAATGCTGTCATCCTTCATAGTCAAGAGAAAACAAGATGAAAGTTGTGGCTTGGGAGTACCAGCATTAAATAATGTTGGGGTAGCATGTGTGAACCATTTTTCTGATAAAAGAGTATACGTTTCCAAAACTTTATCCATATCATCCATGTGTATACCTATAGCAACTCTCATCAGCATATGTTGTGGTCTTTCAACTACTTTGCCGTCAAGCCTTAAAAGATATGATTTCTCTAATGTTTTAAAACCAAAGTAGTCATAACTGAAATCTCTGTCATATATTATTGACGAATCAAGAAGGGCAGCATTCTTATTAATTATACCGTACACCTCTTTTGATAGTAAAGATGCATTTTCACCTGTCTTTGGACTAATATATGTGTATAGCCTCTTCATGGTTGAAGAAAAGGATTTACTTGTTGTTTTGTGTAGATTTGAAACTGCTATTCTTGCAGCCAGTGTTGCAAAATCAGGATGTTTAGTAGTGAGAGTTGCCGCAGTTTCAGATGCAAGTTCATCAAGTTCTTGAGTTGAGACACCATCATAGAGACCGTCAATCACTTTCTTTGCAATCTCAATTGTCTTAACAAATTCAGTGTTTAGTCCATAACTTAACTTCTCAATCCTTGCAGTTATCTTATCGAACTTTACTGATTCTTTCCGGCCATCTCTTTTTATTACTAACATATACTATAAAATTAAAAGTCTTCTTCTAATGAAAATTTTGGCGCATCAGCTTCCTCATCTTTTTTAAGAACTCCAGCCTTTTGGTATTCTGCCACTCTCTTCTCGAAGAAATTTGTCTTTCCCTGAAGAGAAATCATATCCATAAAGTCAAAAGGATTAGACGAGTTATATGCTCTTGGGCAACCTAATTCCACTAAAAGTCTGTCAGCTACAAACTCAATGTACTGACACATAAGGTCAGAGTTCATACCAATAAGCTTAACAGGTAAAGCGTCAGTTACAAATTCTTTTTCTAAGTTGACGGCGTCTTTAATAATCTCAACAACAGTTTCTTCTGGAAGCGTATTGATTAAATGTTTTGTATATAAGTGACAAGCAAAGTCGCAGTGAAGTCCCTCATCTCTTGAGATAAGCTCGTTAGAAAATGTCAATCCCGGCATTAGACCTCTCTTCTTAAGCCAAAATATTGAACAAAAGCTACCTGAAAAGAATATGCCTTCTACTGCTGCAAATGCAATGAGCCTTTCAGCAAAAGTCCCATTATCTATCCACCTTAAAGCCCAGTTAGCTTTTTTCTTTACACAATCAAGAGTTTCAATCGCATGTAATAATGTGTCTTTCTCTTTCGAGTCATCAACATAAGTATCAATTAAAAGAGAGTAAGTTTCTGAGTGTATATTCTCTATAGCTATTTGAAATCCATAGAAAAACTTTGCTTCAGTATACTGTACATCTGAGACAAAATGTTCCGCTAAGTTTTCATTAACAATACCATCACTTGCCGCAAAGAAAGCAAGAACGTGTTTAATGAAATGCTTCTCGCCATCATTTAAATTTTCCCAGTCTTTTAAATCCTGACTTAAATCAATTTCTTCTGCTGTCCAGAAACTTGCCTCAGCTTTTTTGTAAAATTGCCATATGTCATCGTGTTCTATTGGAAATAAAACAAATCTATCTGCGTTATCTTGTAGTATTGGTTCGGGTTTTAAATTAGCATTTGACATTATATAATATTTTTAATAACGTTTAACATTCAAAAAATGACAAAAGATCTCCAAGTCATTATATTAGAAATCAATAACATAATGACTAAAAAATTTAGTCAGTAAGTGGTTTATAATCTGTTGTGTTTGGAAGCTGTGACCAAAATTCTTTCAAAAAAAATCATATTGATCTAGGCAATACAAATATTATAAAAAGACTTTAAAATATCAAAACATATTTGAAACGTTTTTTAGTTTTTTTTTTATTTTTTCTAAATTGATTTTTTTGATTTGAATAATTGATATAAAATTATAAATTTGCACACGTTTAAAAAAAAGGTATGTACGCGATAGTTGATATTTCTGGGAAACAGTTTAAAGTAGAGAAAGATAAATTTATCTACACTGATAAGATTATACCCAAGTCAGGAAAAAAAGTTGAGTTTAATAATGTTCTGTTGATATCTGACAAAGGAAAGGTCAAAATTGGCAAGCCTACGGTCAAGGGTTCAAAAGTAACGGGGGAGGTTCTAGATCAGTTAAAGGACGATAAAGTTATTGTATTTAAGAAAAAAAGAAGAAAAGGATATAAAGTTAAAAACGGACACAGACAGGAACTCACTAAAATTTTAATAAAGGAAATAAAGTAGTATTATGGCACATAAAAAAGGAGCTGGAAGTTCAAAAAATGGAAGAGAGTCGCATAGTAAAAGGCTCGGCATTAAAATTTTTGGTGGACAAAAAATTATTGCAGGAAATATAATAGTTAGGCAAAGGGGCACAAAGCATCACCCAGGAGAAAATGTTGGTATAGGTAAAGACCATACATTATTTGCTCTCACAGATGGCGTTGTGGAATTCAAGAAAGGAAGGAATAATAGATCTTTTGTATCAGTCGCTGAGGCTAGCTAATTAATTCTTACCATCATTTTATTAAAATAATCTCTAAGTATTATTTTGTAATCATCTTTACTTTCAATCTCATCTAATTTCATGAGTGCATTTTGAAAATAATATTCGATATTATTTTTGGTTAAAATGTTTATGCCATATTTAATCATTAACTCACTTATAATTTTAACTTTTTCTTTTTCATTAGAATGATCTTTCAATGCTTCAATTCTTTCAATATCATTATCATCGGACTTTTCTAATAGTTTAATCATCAGATAGGTTTTCTTATTTGCTATTATATCCCCACCTATTGTTTTGCCAAAACCTGGACTTCCAAAGACATCTAGATAATCGTCCATTAACTGAAAGCCTATTCCCATCATCTCCCCAATTTTATATAATTTTTTTATGGTGTTGTTATCTACTTCAGCTACCATTCCTCCTAATTCTAAACTGAACCCCAAAAGGACTCCTGTCTTTAATTTAATCATTTTGAGATATTCTTTTTCTGTAATAAAGGTTTTCTCTTCAAAATCCATATCGTACTGTTGTCCCTCACAAACCATAATAGATATCTCATTAAATCTTTTTAATATTCTTCCATAAATTTTTGTTTCTAACCCCTCCAGAAGACGGTAAGCATATATCATTAGAATATCTCCAGATAAAATACCAATATTTTTATTCCATTTTTTATGAACAGTTTTTTTACCTCTTCTTAAATCTGCATTGTCCATTATATCGTCATGAATTAAAGTGAAATTATGAAAAAGTTCTAGAGATAATGAGGGCATAAGAATATTTTGTAAATCATTTTTAAATAATTTATAAGATAAAATTGACAGGGTAGGCCTTACTCTTTTACTTTTTAGAGAGAGAATATATTTAATAGGCTCATAAAGATTTTCTGGTTTCTTAGATAAATTTATTTTATCAATTTCCTGATTTATAATTTCCTGATATCTAAGTATTTTTTTTTTCATATTAAATCAAGATCGATTGTTCTTCTCTCAATATTTGTTCCTGAAACAACAACTTTTATTGGTTGTCCTAAACCAAATGATTTTTTATATTTTCTACCTACTATAATTACTTTTTCATTGTCAAAATCATATTTATCGTCTGTAATTGATGAGATCTTAATTAAACCTTCGCATTTTGTTTTAATTATTTCTACATAAATGCCCCACTCAGTTATCCCAGAAATTACTCCATCAAACTCATGTCCAATAAAGTTTGCCATATATTCTGCTTGTTTATACTTAATTGATTCTCTCTCAGCTTTAGTAGCATTTATTTCCATTTTTGAACAGTGTTTACACAGAATATCATAATAGAGTTTATCTTTTGGTTTACTTCCGTTAATATAATATTGAAGAAGTCTGTGTACCATGACATCAGGAAACCTTCTAATAGGAGAAGTAAAGTGAGAATAGTTTTTAAAAGCTAATCCAAAATGCTTTTCTTTTTCGGTTGAATACCTTGCTTTGGACATTGACCTAATAGCAAATTTTTCAATAGAATTTTCTTCAGGCTTACCTTTTATCTCTTTCATCAAGTCGTTGATAGATGAAGACAGGTTTTTTTCATTTACATTAATTGAATAGCCAAATTGTTTAATATATTTCTGAAGTTCTATTAATTTAATTTTATCTGGGTCTTCATGAATCCTGTATACAAAAGTAAATTTTTTCATAAACTGCTTTTCATAATCATTTATCTGATCAGCAACAACCTTATTTGCAAGGAGCATAAACTCTTCAACTAATTTGTGTGTATCTTTTCTCTCTTTTTTTACAATTTGTAATGGCTTCTTTTCATCATCTAATAGAAATTTAACTTCATTTGATTTAAAATTAAAAGATCCGTTTTTAAAGCGCTCTTTTCTTAAATGTTTTGCAATTTTATTTAATCCTATTAACTCTTTAGAGAATAAACCTTCGCCCTTATCAATTACTTCTTGAGCGTTTTCATAAGTAAACCTTTTCTTTGAATGTATTACTGTCCTACCTATCCACTTGTCAATCATTTTGAATTCTTTATCTATTTTTACAATCACAGAAAATGTTAGCCTATCAACATCTGGTTTTAATGAACAAAGGTCATTTGATAGTTTTTCAGGAAGCATTGGAACTGTTCTATCAACTAGGTATACTGAGGTAGCTCTTTTTTCGGCTTCTTTATTTAACAAACTTTTATTATTAAAAAAATGAGATACATCGGCTATGTGGATACCTATTTCGTAATCTTGTTTATTTATTTTGAGAGACAGTGCGTCATCAAAATCTTTAGCATCATCAGGGTCAATTGTAAAAGTGATATCTTTCCTTAAATCTTTTCTTTTTGTGAATTCTTTTTCTGAGATTTTTGAATTTAATTTTTTAGCTTCTTTATCTACATCATCTGGAAAATTAATTGGTAAATTAAAATCGTGCATAATTGTGTGTATTTCTGCCTCATTACTTCCAACATCTCCAATGCACCTAATAACCTTTGCAAATGGCTTTTTACCACCTGTCCAACTGGTTACTTTAGCTAGATATTTTTTTTTATTACTAAACTTTTCGGAATTTCTTTTTTTAATAAAAAAGTCAGAATAGACTTTCTTATTATTCGGAATAAAGAATGCAAAGTCCTTATTATCTTCAATGGAACCTGTGAATTCTGATAATTTCCTTTTAATTACTTTAGTTATTTTCCCCTCAATCTTAGAAGAAAAGTTATTTATTATATGCAGTTCCACAACATCTTGATGAATTGCTCCATTCATGTTATGATCTTTAACTTTGATATCTTCTGTCATCCCTTCTGCGGAGACAAAACAAAATCTTTTTTTT
>CENJ01044860.1_pt1 | contig 18588 bp, 16 predicted proteins | sample 356161 | NCBI WGS metagenome assembly CENJ01 (sample SAMEA2619531, study PRJEB7988) | marine metagenome | biome: marine biome (ENVO:00000447); feature: surface water layer (ENVO:00002042); material: "saline water (ENVO:00002010), including plankton (ENVO:xxxxxxxx)" | depth 5 m
TGAAGGTATTCTGCGAAAATTTCATTACCGACAAGATAGCTAATCAAGCCAAAACAAGCCGCTGCAATAGCAACAGGGACAATCGCCAAACCATCTAGTCCATCCGTTAAGTTTACAGCGTTCGATGCACCGATCATTACAAAAAGCGCCCAAGGCACAAAGAAAATGCCAATGAATATGAATGTGTCTTTTAAGATTGGGATAGCGACATGCTGGTTCATATGGGTAGGCAGCGTTTGCATTATGCCATAGGCCGCTATACCCCCGATAAGTAACTGCGCAAGAATTTTCATCTTACCCGGCAATCCCTTTGTATTGCGTTTAGTCAATTTCAAATAATCATCCGCAAAACCAATAGACCCATAACCAACCATAACCATGAGGGAGTACCAGATATAAACATTACTGAGATCCGACCATAGCAATGTTGAAATTGTCACAGAGATCAGGATCATCAAACCACCCATTGTCGGCGTTCCGGCTTTAGAAAAATGAGTTTCCGGACCATCTTCACGGATAGGCTGGCCTTCCTTTTGCTTTGCTTTGAGCCAGCGGATCATAGGCGGAGCAATAATAAAGCAAATAATGAGAGCGGTCATAATCGCCAAGCCTGTTCTAAATGTCAGGTAATTAAACAGGTTGAAAAAGATATGTGTTTCCGCGAGTGGCGTGAGAAGATGATATAGCATTATTTACGCTCTTACTTTGGTTAAGCTTTATTAGGTCATTTTAAGGTTTCTATCTGCTTTCTTATCAGCTTGCGGGACTGCACGCAATATACCAGAAAAGCGCATACCTTTTGCGCCGTGACGGAAGATCATAAAATCACCTGGACGCATAACATCAGGAACAACAGCAGCCAGTTTAGCACCGCCCACCACAGCTTGAAGACTCATAGTAATATCAGCAACAATTCCAAAGCTTTTACCAATATAGGTAACATTTAGCTCACCAACCTTACGTGGAAGGTGTACTTGAATTCTTTCACGGCCCGGAGGGTTGATATCAACCTCTAAAAAATCTGGCAGCGCATTTTTAAGAATCGCTGTTTGACCGGCAAACCCAGTATCAATCACGTTATCTACACGTAAAATTGTATAGGGCGTTTTCGGGCGCGGCTGTACGCTCATCGTCACTGACCCTAAATTTCGCGTATTCCAATTTGAAAAACGTTTAGCTCTCATTGTTAATCCTCATACCTTTCTTCATCATCTTCATTCCTATTAATTTCGCTTACCCTTTACCGAGTGCCTTGATGGCCTTTACGGCCTCCTCAGCATCATCAAAAGGGAGTATTGTATCTTTGATAATTTGCCCTTGCTCATGCCCCTTACCGGCAATAACCAGCACATCGCCTACAGCTAGATTTTGTATAGCGCATGTTATTGCTTCGGCGCGGCCCGCTATTTCAGTGGCGCGCGGCGCGGCGTTCAAAATATCCATTCGAATTTGCGCTGGATCTTCGCTTCTTGGATTGTCATCTGTGACAATGACATCATCAGCGAGACGACTAGCGACTTCGCCCATTTGCGGGCGTTTACCGTGATCACGATCGCCGCCACAACCAAAAACGCACGTTAAGCGACCTTTTGTATGGGGGCGGAGCGCAGTGAGAACATTTTCAAGTGCGTCCGGCGTATGGGCGTAATCAATATAAATTCCCGCACCTTTTGGATGGCCGGAAATAGTTTGCAAACGCCCTTTTGCACCTTTTATATGCTCAAGCGCTTCAAGATAAATTTCTGTTTTTTCTTCATTGCTTGCGATAGCCATACCCAGCGCACAGAGCGCATTCATTGCCTGAAATTCACCAACAAGCGGCAGATCAACTGTGTAAGGGTTATCTTTTATACCCAACGCTAAGACCTGATCCCTCGCTCTTGGGCTGCGTTCAATGAGGCGGATATATTTTGCAGAGCGGCCATAGTCGATCACCTTAATTCCGCGTTGTTCGCATATCGTTTTTAGCGTTTCAAATTCGGGAATATCTGCGTTTAAAACGGCTGTGCCTTTTGCATCTAGCACCTCACTAAAGAGTTTGGCTTTCGCCTCGAGATAGCTTTTCATATCCCCATGGTAATCAAGATGATCCCGGCTCAGATTAGTAAATGCGGCCACATTCACTTTCACACCATGCATGCGGCATTGATCAAGCCCGTGTGATGATGCCTCCATCGCCAGATGCGTTGTACCGGCGGCACATAGATGGCTTAACTCTTTATGCAAGGCCGTCGTTTCAAGTGTGGTCATTTTCCCATCAAGCGTACCAAGGCTTTTTGAATTTGCACCGGCTGCGCGCCAGAGCTGATCAAGAAAAGATACAACCGATGTCTTACCATTTGTACCTGTGACCGCTGCGATTATTTCTGGCTGCGCCCCGTAAAAAACACATGCAAGCTGCGCAAAGGTAAGGCGCGGATTTTCCGCTTCAATTAACTCTGCTCCATCAGGTGCATTTGTACCGGTAGGCGCCAAGATATGGGATGCACCCGCTTCCACAGCACGTTCAATAAAGTCACGACCATCAAATTTTTCACCTGGGAAAGCCGCGAATAAAAACCCATCTTCGACCGCTCTACTATCTTGAGTCAGGCCTTTAATTTGAGAGGCGATATGTTCAATATGAATGCTCATAGTTTCCCCTCCCTTAATGCTTCTTTTTAATGCTGACATATTGCTTTAAGCTGCTGCCAAAGTTTTGCTGCGGACTATCTTCTTTAGCGGGAACAATGCCCATAATTGATGCCATAGAAGAAATAACATTCTTCACAGCAGGCGCAGCAACCCAGCCCGCCGTTGCGTAGCCGTAGCTCCATTTTTGTCCCTTTGGCTCATCAACAGCGATATAAATAGCGTAACGTGGCTCATCCATTGGAAAGACACCGATAAAAGAAGAAATCAGTTTTTTCCTGTCATAGCGGCCATTTACAATTTTCTCAGCCGTACCCGTCTTACCGCCTACGCGGTAGCCTTTCACATCAGCATTCCTGCCTGTTCCATCTGTCACCACCAAGCGCATGAAAGCGCGCATACGTTGGACAGTTTCATTTGAGACGATACTTATGCGTTCATTTTCGTCGTAGAAAGGCTCATCATCCAAAACAAGGCGCGGCTTAACGAGGTAACCACCATTAACGATCGAAGAGACGGCCGCTGTTAATTGCAATGGCGTTGTAGCAAGACCATGACCATAGCTAGCAGTGAGTGTCGAGATATCCGTCCACGGGTTTGGCACAAGCGGGCGCGCGACCTCTCGTACTTCGAAATCTAAAGGATCAAGAAGACCAAGATCACGGTAGAAAGCTTTTAGGCGTTCGGTTCCTACGGCCTGTCCCATCATTGCCGACCCAATATTTGAGGAATACATAAACACTTCAGGAGCCGTGAGTATTCTGTTTTCAGCGTGGTAGTCATTGATCTCAAAACGGCCAGCTTTTACAGGCTGCGTTGCATCAAATGTAACATTCACGGGCACGTTTTTTTCTTCGAAGAAAACTGCGGTCGAGAAAATTTTAAAGACTGAGCCAAGCTCATACACCCCTAAAGTTACACGGTTGAATAGCTCTTTATCTTCAACTTTTTTAATCTGATGAGGATTAAAGTCCGGCAAAGATGAAGCCCCGAGAATTTCACCCGTATTGATATCCATGATCACCCCAGCCGCGCCTATCGCTTCGAATGAATCCATAGATTTCTTTAGTTCACGCCTTAATGCATGCTGAAGACGTACATCTAATGTCAGCCTCAGCGGCTCTTGTCCCTTACTTAATAATGGATCAAAGCTGCGTTCTATTCCTGAGAGTCCTTGATTATCAAGTGAAGTATAGCCAACCATATGAACAGCGAGGTTTTCCTGCGGGTAGAAACGCTGATACTCATGCTCAAACTCTAAACCCGGCTCACCAATTTTAAGCACTTCAATTTTTTGCTCTGGTGTTATACGCCGTTTAAGCCAAATAAAGCGCTTACCGCTTTGAAGCTTTTGCAAAGTATCGCCATATGACATTTCCGGAAAAATTTTTATAAGCTTTTTGGCTGCAGACGCTGGATCAGCAATGCGTTTAGAATCCGCAAACAAGGATGATATTTTTAACGTCGTGGCCAGTATCACACCATTTCTATCCACGATATCGCTGCGCCGGCTCTCGCCGCTTTTCACAGAGTTTTGAACAAGCTCCTCATGTTGAGCCTTAGCTTCTTTATCGACGGCCTGAATCACTGTCAAATCAAAGGCACGCAGAACTAAAATAGCATATGCCAGAACAAAAAAAGCGCTCACAAGCACGAGACGTCCGCGTGAGAGATCAAGTACGGAGGAACGCTCGCCTTCTATTTTTGAAGCGGCGCGGCGCATTTGGCGTAACCTCATTGCGCACGCCCCCCATCACCACTGAGCTCATCAAGCAGCGCACCAAAGTCTTTAGTCTTTTCTTTGGTTTTAATCTCAATCTCTTTAGGGGCTGGCTTTGGCTGCACCTTTCGTGATTTCATTGTTTGCGCAGGCTTACGCGCAGGCGTTACTGGATTTTTAACCGCCTCTATATCCTTAGGCTGTGCGGAGACTGGGCGAATTTCGATTACTTTTTCAATCTCTTTAACTTCCAGCTCAGTATCCTGCACTTGCGCCTGCGGAAAGATATCCTCTTTTGCATCGACATAACGGGATAGTGACGGCGGCACCAGATCCAAAAACTCACTCGCTAAACGTTCTAAACGATCAGGGCGATTAAGATGCACCCACTCTGCATTTAGCACCCTGATCTTTTCCTCTTCGCGCTCAATTGAGGCTTTGAGCACGCTCACCTGGCGCTCAGCACGGCGTACACTCTGTGAGGTATGGAGAAGCGCGGCAATAGAAACGCCGAGCATCGCCATAATCACAAATGTCCGGGGCTTTATAATTCTCATACGCGCCCCCCACCAATATATTCAGCCGCCCTTAATCGTGCTGAGCGAGAACGCCCATTTTCCTGACACTCTTTTGCACTGGGTTTAACAGCCTTTTTTGTTAGCAATTTAAAGGATGCAGTCTCTTCACTTACTTGCGGCAAGTAGCGCGATGTCCCTACGCCGCCAGAAAGGTCCCTAAATGAGTTTTTAACAAGTCGATCCTCCAGAGAATGGAAAGACACAATTACTGCGCGGCCCTTTGGCTGCAAAACATCAGGCAAAACCTTCAATGCTCGCTCAAGTTCACCGAGTTCATCATTTACAGCAATACGCAGCGCTTGAAATGTGCGTGTAGCCGGATCAATTTCATGCGGCTTAGGACGTGGCAGGCATGAACGCACGATATCAGCCAACTGGAATGTTGTCTCAATTGGCGCATCATTCCTTTTCTCAACTATCTTACGAGCGATACGGCGAGATTTTCTTTCCTCACCATATTTGTAGATCACATTTGCCAGATCCTCTTCCTCTAGCCGTGCAATCAACTCAGCCGCCGTTTCACCGCGACCAATACTCATGCGCATATCTAAGGGCGCATCAAACCTATATGAAAAACCGCGCTCACCCTCATCAAACTGGAAGGAAGACACCCCCAGATCGAGCACAAAGCCATCAACTTTTCCGATAGCCGCATTCTGCAACAGCTCCTGCACATCACCAAAACAGCCAGAAAGAAATGTAAAACGCTCCCCGAACTCTTCCTTAAAAGCTTCAGCGCGCTTCGCAGCATCAGGATCGCGATCAATCGCAACCACAGAACATTGAGCCTCCCCCAAAATAGCGCGACTATAACCGCCTGCGCCAAATGTACCATCAACATAAAGCGCACCAGCAGACGGACAGAGTTGCTCAAGCACCTCTGGCAACATTACAGGATAATGCCCCGTATCAGCCTTCACTTCACACCAACCTTGCTCAGCTTTTGAACGTCAATAAATTAAAGAATACGAATCGCAGCGGACTCAAAAAGGCTCAAAGAACAAGCCTTGACTCTTATAGAGCTATCAAAAATATAGGGGACTCGTCAATTTTCCTGCCGAGTCGCGGGCAAGTTTTGCACATTATATTTTTGTGGAAGAATCGATATTTTGGATTTAATTTTTAGTTTCAAACTCAAAAGAATAGGTTCAGAAGATCTATAAGCCGGGTTCTGTCCTCAAAAGAGGGATGACTATTCATCTAGGTTTATGATTACTCATAAACTCGAGCGATCTACCCGGGCAGCGGTGTAAGGATCACCATATACTGCCCCTATTTGATCTTGCTTCCGGCGGGGTTTACCATGCCATATTTGTTACCAAATACGCGGTGCGCTCTTACCGCACCCTTTCACTTTTACCTGTAATCGAAATCACAGGAAACCTTCTCTCTGCTGCACTTTCCGTCAGGTCGCCCTGCCCGGCCGTTAGCCGGCGCCGTTTCCTTATGAAGCCCGGACTTTCCTCGCGCCAAAGGCCCGCAGCCATCCAATCTTCTGAACGGGCGCCACTATGACCTAAAAAAAACTATAATGCAATTTTTGCTTTTGAATTCACCCTTCTAGCCATATAGTCGTGCGCAAAAATAAGAAAAGTGAAAAATAATGAAAGAATTTGTCATACTCATGGCCGTCATCACGGCCATGGTCGCACTCTCCATCGATATGATGCTCCCTGCCTTAGGCGTTATGGCGAATGATCTTTCAGTTATCAGGCGCAATGACATTCAATTTGTATTAGGCATTATCTTTATCGGGCTTTCTCTGGGCATGATCGCTTACGGCCCCATCTCAGACACAACAGGCCGACGCAAAGCCTTATTTACGGGTATTTCCATCTTTTTGGTAGGAAGCTTTATTTGCTGGGTCGCGCAGGATTTAACGACAATGCTGATTGGGCGATTTTTGCAAGGCTTTGGAGCCGCCGGACCACGCGTCATGACAATCGCCATTGTCAGAGATCGCTTTAACGGCAGAGAGATGGCGCAGGTCATGTCCTTTATCATGAGCATCTTCATCATCATCCCCGCCCTTGCACCGGCTCTTGGGCAAGTTATTCTCAATGCACATAGCTGGCACGCCATTTTTGCTTTCTACATCGCCTATGGCGGCATCACTTTTGTATGGGCTTATTTTCGTCTGGATGAAAGCCTGCCTCAAGAAAAACGAAACCCGCTTAAACCCAAGGTTATTATAGCAGGATTTAAAGAGGCGGCCTTTTCCCGATTTACACTGGGATATACAGTTTGTAGCGGGTTAATTTTCTCTCTGATGTTGAGCTATATAAATAGCGCCCAGCAAATTTTTCATGAGCTATTCAAAGTTGGTGATCATTTCGCATTTTATTTTGGATTGCTCGCATCAACCATGGGCGTTGCATTTGCAATAAATTCGATAATCGTAAAAATATTTGGAATGCGGATCATTACCTTCACTGTCCTAACAGGCGCGGTTTTAAGCTCTACTGTTTTTCTGAGCTCAAATCTTCTTTTTGGCGATCATTTTTTAACCTTTCTCATCTGCACAGGTATCATCTTTTTCTGTATGGGAATGACTTTCGGTAATGTGAGCACAATGGCGCTAGAGCCTATGGGGCATATTGCCGGACTAGCATCAGCCTTTATGGGTGCTGTTTCAACACTCCTATCTATTCTCATTGGCGGGGTTATCGGCCAACTCTATGACGGAACACTTTTACCGCTTGCAACAGGATATTTCCTTACAAGCAGCGCAGCCCTAGCCCTTATGGTTTGGATTGAAAAATGCCAAATACACCCTCACTCTGAGGCGTGAACATTCGGAACACCCCGATTCGAAAGCCAATCCCAATCAAATAATTCTCCGGGATCCACCTTTCGCTTAGGCGCAACATCAGAGTGCCCAAGCACATATTCTATTTCGAAACGCTCCATAATATTTTTACAAAGAGCTGCCACCGATTCCATTTGCGCAAGAGGGAACGGCCTGTATCCAAATTCATGTCCCGGGTTTTGAATCTCTATACCGATACTGAGCGAATTAATATCCGTTTGCCCCTTCCATTCGGAAACGCCTGCATGCCAAGCGCGCTTATCCTCATCGACTAATTGATAAATCGTTCCGTCTTCGTCCACGACATAATGGGCACTCACCTCTTTCTCAGGATTACAGAGCCATTTCGTAATCGCCTCTTCACAGGAAGGGCGGCCTGTATAATGCAAAAGGATCATATTTGGCGCCCCTAGGCGTCTTTCATTATAATTAGGAGAGCTATGGGTTTTATTGATATTCATGATAAAAATTGTAACTAAGTGGTAGGTTTGCACGAAACTATAGTTAGATAATAATAAACAGGTTTGAGGAATTATGCGCGGAATATTTGTTATATTGATTATGTTTAGCGTCGGACTTGGTGCACTCATGTTTATGGGGGCAAAAAGCAGCGCAATGGTTAAAGGAAAAGATATTATGGATGTAAGACCTGAAGGCTATCCCGCGGCCTATTTTGCGGGCGGATGCTTTTGGTGTGTGGAGAGCGAGTTTAGAGCTATAGATGGCGTGCTTTTTACGCGCTCCGGCTATATGGGCGGTGACCTTGATGATCCCTCATACCGCGATATTACAACAGGTAAAACCGGTCATGCAGAAGTGGTGGAAGTGACCTTCGACCCTCAAAAAACAGACTACAGAATGCTCAGCGAATTTTTCCTTGCTAAAGCTCACGACCCTACGCAACTCAACCGCCAAGGCGTTGATGTTGGGACGCAGTATCGCTCAGCCATATTCCCTGTCGATGAAGAACAAGAGCGAATTGCCAAGGAAATGATTGAATATGTAGATAAAAGTAAACTCTATGCCCAGCCCATAGTGACAACATTAGAGCCGTTCACAAAATTCTGGGAGGCGGAAGAATATCACCAGCAATATTACGAGAAATACGAAGAAAGTAATGGCGTCCCTCACATTCGGGTCATGCTTAAAAAAGATAAGAAACGCTAAAAGCACCATGGCATCAGAAGATTAGCCCCATCATTTTTACATATTTATTGCTCTTTTTTATGTCATCCTATAGTTTATAGATACGGACAGTGATAAAAAGTGTAATTCATTATGGCTTTAGAAAGACTTAAAAGCACATACGACAAGGGTGCTGCCGCTCATAACGGTGATAACACCTCCAGTAATCTTGCGATTATTGATATAGGCTCCCGCGGTGTGAAACTGGAAATTAGAGAGGCGCAAACTCTATCAGTTAAATACAAAACTGCTAAAACTTGCAGCCTTGCCAACAACCTCAAACATACAGGAAAACTCTGCCCTGATGGAAAAGAAAAGACATTTAGCACCTTAAGTGCGTTTAAAGATATTATACAGGCGCATAATATACCGAGCGGGCAAGTACGCGTTATCGGGACTGCGCAATTCAGGAATGCAACAGATGGACCTGAATTTCAAGCCGAAATAAAAGAAAAGCTTGGCTTTGAGGTCGAAATTATTAGCGGCGAACAAGAGGCCAACTACGTGGCGCAGGCTATTAACAATAAGTACCCCAATGCAAGCGGTATGAGTGCCGATTTAGGCGGCGGATCGCTCGATATAAATGTCATAGAGAATGGTGAAATTGTATCAGGCGCCTCAACAAGCCTGCCTCTTGGAACATTAATCATACAGTCGATGATCGAAGAGCATGGCAAAGACTACACCAAAGCACATATTTTAGAGCAGCTGGCAGATTTACCCGAGCCCTTTCAAAATACCGATGTGCTCTTCCCGTCTGGTGGCGCTTTGCGCTTTTTTAATCGCAGCTTTGCTGATATGCATGCGTTTAAACTTAAAAATTTCAGCGAGCAGTCGGTCGTCCTCGCATCTACATTTAATAATTTTTCCAATCAAATTGCCAGCGATCCCGCACACCAGAAAAACCGCCGTGATTTATATGAATCCAGGCTAGTGCTTAACCTTCTGCAACAGCATTTCCAGTTCAAAGAGCACGTGCTATTGGATACGAATATGCGTGATGGTATTTTTGCAGAGATGCAAGGCCAACAAAATAAAGGCGCCCCTAGTGGCGGAGCGCCTATGCAGATACTTACTCAAGATAAGATATAACCCATCCCAAAAGTTTTTGGGCGTTGATTAAGCCGCTTTTTGCTGCTTAACCACATCCGCACAGCGATGGCATAGACCGCCATTATCACTGACTTCTGGTAGGATTTTCCAGCAACGCTGACATTTATCACCTTGCGCTTTTTCAATCGTCACCTTAGCAGTGCCACGGCTGAGTTTCACCTGAGAGGTAATACAGACATCCGCCATATTAACGCTTTCGAGCAGATCATGATCTTCGCTATCAATCGCTGGCGCGGCTTCAAGTGAAGAGCCAAGCTCTTTAGAAGCGCGCAGCGGCTCGATAGCTTCGAGCACGCTTTTGCGTACAGCTTTAATCTTTACCCATTTTGCGGCAAGGTCTTTATTTTCCCAGACATCCAAAGCAGATTCAAAGTCACGCAAATGAACAGAAGGCTCATCACCGGCAACACCTTCAGGGCGGTAGCTCCAAGCCTCTTCTGCAGTGAAAGAGAGGATCGGTGCAAGCCATGAAACGAGGCTTGAGAAAATCTGCGCCATGACTGTACGTGTTGCGCGGCGTTCAAACCCTTCTGGATCATCACAATAGAGACGGTCTTTGCGGATATCGAAGTAAAACGCTGAAAGATCTTCGTTACAGAAATCATGCAAGAGCTTAGCAAGTTTTGAAAACTCATAGTTCTTAATGAAGCCGCGCATCTGTGCATCAACCTCATGCAGGCGGTGCAAGATTAGCTGCTCAAGTTCTGGTAATTTAGACATATCATCCAGAGCAATACGTTCCTCTGCTGTGAACCCCTCAAGCGCCCCAAGTAAAAAACGCAAAGTATTACGGATACGGCGATAAAGATCGCCTGTTGTTTTAAGGGTATCCTTACCGATGCGGATATCTTCGGCGTAATCAGACATCAGCGCCCATAAGCGAATAATATCTGCTCCATATTGATCCATCATCTTGAGCGGGTCTACGACATTGCCGAGAGATTTCGACATTTTGTAACCCTTATCATCAAGAACAAAACCGTGTGTCAAAACACTGTCATAGGGTGCATGACCTTTAGTGCCTACACTTTCAAGCAGTGATGAGTGAAACCAGCCGCGGTGTTGATCTGAGCCTTCGAGGTAAAGATCAATTTTTTCCACGCCCTTATAGCAAGGCCATGTTTCATCATCCCCCACCACAAACTCATGGGTTGAGCCGCTTTCAAACCATACATCAACGATGTCATCGACTTTGGTGTACTCATCGGCTTTATCGCCTAAGAAACGCTCGATCGCTCCGTCTTTGTACCATGCATCCGCGCCCTCTTCTTCAAAGGCTTGCTGAATGGCTTCATAGATCGATGCGTCATTAAGCACTTCGCCCGTTTCCTTATGAAGGAAAAGAGCAATCGGAACACCCCATGCGCGCTGACGCGAGATACACCAATCTGGACGGTTTGCGATCATTGCATTAATGCGCGCCTCACCTTTTGCAGGCACCCAGTTCGTTTCCTTAATGCCGTTAAGCGCTCTCTCGCGCAGCGTTTCATTGCTGTTTTCAAAGGTCACTTTATCCATACCGATAAACCATTGCGGTGTTGTACGGAAGATCAGCGGCGCTTTTGATCGCCAGCTATGCGGGTATTCATGCTTAATAGATCCTTTAGCAAGCAGCTTACCAGCATTCACAAGCTCACGCAGGACGGCGAAGTTACCGCCGCCAAGCTTACCCTTTTGATCATAGACTTCCTCACCCGCGAACAGGCCAACATGCGGACGAAACTTCCCATCATCAGTAACGTTATCGGTGACTTCGATTAATGGTAAATTTCTATTTCCATTTATTAAGTTTTCACTCTCACGTTTAATGTTTTCAGCCATCACAAGGTTAAAGTCATCCTCACCATGGCCAGCGGCGCAGTGCACGAACCCTGTCCCCGCATCATCGGTCACGAAATCCCCTTCGAGAAGCGGCACACCGATATTGTAATCATAATATTCATGCGCATCCGCAAGCGGGTGCTTAGCGATAGAACCTTCAAGCTCCGCGCCCTTCACAGTACCGAGAAGTTCCCAGTCTGTGACAAGCGCCTTTTCCTTTACGCCGTCAGCAAGACTTGTAGCGATTGCGACCTTTGCGCCAATCTCAACCTTAGAATCTTCGGCGACCGCTTTGACTTCGTAAACGCCATATTCCAGATCAGCACCATAAGAGATAGCGCGGTTTGATGGAATGGTCCAAGGGGTGGTTGTCCAGATCACGATATCCGCGCCCTCAAGCAGCGGGTTTTCCGCCTTTACCACTGGGAAGCGTACCCATATTGTCACGGATTTATGCTCTTTATACTCAACCTCGGCCTCAGCCAGCGCCGTTTTCTCTACGACCGACCACATAACAGGCTTAGCCCCTTTATAAAGGCCGCCATTGAGCGCGAATTTATGAATCTCTTTTACGATCTTGCTTTCAGCGCGGTTTGTCATGGTTAGATATGGGTTTTTCCAATCACCGGAAACACCAAGTCTTGTGAATTGCGCGCTTTGCGTATCCACCCACTCTTTAGCGAACTGGCGGCATTCCTCACGAAATTCAAGCGGAGCCACTTCGTCTTTATCTTTGCCTGCTTTGCGGTATTTTTCCTCGATCTTCCATTCAATCGGCAGGCCATGACAGTCCCAGCCCGGAACATACGGCGCATCATAGCCCATCATTGTATAAGACTTCACAACAACATCTTTGAGAATTTTGTTGAGCGCATGCCCCATATGGATATCACCGTTCGCATATGGTGGGCCATCATGCAGGATGAATTTTTCGCGGCCTTCGCTTTTAGCGCGCAGCTTTTCGTATAGGTCAATTTCCTGCCATTTCTTTAGGATCTCTGGCTCTTTTTGCGGCAGACCACCGCGCATTGGAAAATTTGTTTTCGGGAGGAAAACGCTCTCTTTATACTTGTCTTTATTTTCTTCACTCATGGGGAAGCTCTAACTCTTATCTTGTTTAACTGTAATAATTTTGGAAAATTTGGCGCATAGTCTAAATGCTTTGACCCGGTCTCTCTTGGTTAAAGAGCCGGGATCATAATTCGGATAATAATAATATTTGCTATCGCGCTGTACATGGGCGCACTATGCCGCGGCTTGCGTAGAGAATCAAGGGATTATTGAGACAACTCTATTATAGCATCACTTAACTTATAGCCTTCTGCAAATGCTAAACGCTCATGAGGCTGTTGCGTGTATGCATCTAGTTCCGTCCTTTTTAAAATATATCCTGGAATATAAGCTCCACTAGATTCAATTGTGTGAAATAGCTTTGCATCGTCATATAGAGGATGGCTTGGCTGTAGTTGTTCAGATTGATATGCCATCGCAAAACAAAACTGTATTGCATGCGTTGTTTCATGATGCGCAATTTCAAGTGCCCCAGCCTTGTTAGCAAGAGCGAATGGATCTTTGATATTATGAAATATTTCTACTTCGCCCGTAATTAAGTTCGACGAGGTCTTTCCAGCCTGTACGCGAAAGCATTTTGATAATTCATTTGAAAGTGTTTCTGTAAAAATATACGGCGTGTGGATATTCACAACCTCAGAACGGGTATATATATCTTGATGCAATCTGGCGCATTCAACAATTAATTGCTTTTCATTTTCTGATTTATCAACCCCATCCCAGTGTCTCAACCCATTAAGGAGCGGACTGTTTTTCGCGGACTGTAATTCATCCATAAACCTTTGAAATCTTTCATTTTGAAAATCTATAAAAGCTTCGGATGGATTTAAGGTTGAGATTAAATTTTCTAAAGTCCGTCTTACATGGCTTCCACTACCATATATTTTGTGGGGCTCTTTATTCTTAAGGGATCCAATCAACCCACTAATCAATTGACAGCGCGACTTAATACTCATCCCATCGAACCTATCGACGGGAAGCTCTTCATGTATGGCTGCGCTACGAAGTTCTTCAATCAATTTCATATTATGGGAATTATATTATTACATCTAAAAATGCAATTAAAACTACTGCAATCCAGATAAAATCAATACAGCAGGAATAAAGAACAGCGCGAAAATAGTACCGATTAGCACCGTTGTTGCGGCTTTTTCCGGATTAAGGTCGAGTTGAGCCGCAAACGCGGAAATATTCGCACCTGGCGGTACAATAGAGATCACGAGCATGATTAAATAAACTTCTCGACTAAATAACTGTAAGAAATGATAATCTATAGATATGAAGCTCAGCGATAGCAGCGGCCATACAAGAAACTTCCCCATATAGGCAATCGCCATAAACTTCGGCCCTATCACAAGTTTCTTCACGCGCGAAAGCGCAACACCGATGATCATCATCCCGATCACAATGTATGAGCCGTTGAAATATTCCCAGTAGGTAATGAATTGATCGCTAAGACCTAGCCCTGCTTGATTGAAATAAATACCAAGCGCAACGGCGTAAATAGTTGGGAATTGCATCAGCTTTTTAATACTGGTTTTGACATCAAACGCGCCGCGATTGGCGATGTAATACATTACGGTCGCCTCACAGATTACACCGCCCAAATTGGCAAAAATATAGACCGCAACCCAATGCGTATCCAGTAACAGCAAGGCCACAGGCAGGCCAAAATATCCCGTATTCCCCATCGCCGCGCACATTGCCAAAAGGTTCGCCCGCTTATCTGCATAGATTTTAAGCCCCAATGCATAAGCACCGATTAGCACCGTCGAAGAAAAGGTGAAGACCATAATTGGGATCATTAGATATTCAATTTTAAAATCAAGCTGCGCTACAAAACCAAAAGAGACAATAGGCTGAATAATAAAAATACCCAGTGCGCCCATCGTTTGGCGCTCCACACCAAAAAAGCGCCCAGCTACCCAGCCAAGAGCAATCAATACGTAGAGCGGTAAAATACTTGTAAAAAGCGCCTGAAAGACTTCCATGGGCATCACTATATGTGTTTTTCAGAGCCTTTTAAATGCCTAAAAAGGCAATCAACCAAAACATCAATGGAATAGACACTAGTGTAAAAACTGTACTAGCGAGAACGGCCGCTGCGGCGCGTTCAGGATAAAGATTATGCTCTGCTGCGTAGGCCACTAAATTGCCGTAGATAGGCATGACAGAAAATATCATGGCAATTTGATAGATATCACTGCTAAAAAGATGAGTGATATTTTTATCTATCATAACAAGGGCAAAAACACTTAGCGGCCAGAGCGCAAACCGCATAAGCAAAAACGCAGCCATATGGCTTAACTTTAGCTCAAGCGCCTCTAATTTCGACAATCCAAGCCCGATCATCATCATGCCCAATATAACCATAGCCCCGCTAGCATTCTGCCAGTATTTCTCAGCTATTGCGGGCAGTTCAAAACCCAAGACATTTAAACTTAACCCTAAAAACGCAGCATAAATCACTGGCATTTTTGCAAGTTTCAGCAAGCTTTCACGCACCGTGTAGCGCCCACGTGCAACCAAATAGTAACCAAGAGAGAAATTATTGATTGCTGGCCCTAAATTCATCAATAAGAACAATGCAACGATCTCTGGCTCGAAAAAGGTCAACATCACAGGCAGACCAAAATAAATGGCATTACCATTAACAGTCGCACCACTAATCAGGTACTCCATACCATCAGAACTCATTAAGCTTGTTAGCTTATAAACAATGCCGGTGAGCATATATGAAAGCATCATTAAGATCAGTGGCAGCGCAAGATAAGCCGGATTAAAATCTACGCGGATCATTGCGCCCAAAAATACAGCAGGCGCAATAATATAAATCAAAATCTTAGCAATAGACTCAACACGAACCTGTAACCATCGCCCAGCAACATACCCTAGAGCTATCAGAATATATAGGGGAATAAGCTGAACTATAACACTTTCGATCATTTGAGAATGTCTCTAGCCTTTTCACAGTCTTTTTTCATTTGCTGAATCAACTCATCCAGACTATCAAATTTGGCTTCACTTCTTAGACGTTGAACTGGCCTTACATGCAGTATTTGACCATAAAACTCACGATCAAAATCAAAGATAAATGTTTCAATTTGAGCGGTTGGAATTTCAAACATTGGACGAATACCGATATTCGTTGCGGATGGCCTCCAAATCTCTTCACCTTCGATGCGCGCCCATGTTGCATATACACCATATGCAGGATGCACCGTTTCACCCAGTTTCACATTCGCTGTTGGGTAGCCAAGCTCACGCCCACGTTGATCGCCCTTAACGACTTCACCGCGCATCTCCCATTCCCAGCCGAGCATTTCATTGGCACGCTGAATATCACCGTGCCGAAGGGCCTGCCTTACCAAACTAGAGGAATAAATCTCACTATCCGCACTTTTGATTTTTTCAATAACCGTAACATCAATACCGGCTTGTTTAATCATATCTGGTGTACCGCTGCGCATTTGCCCGAAATGGAAATCTGATCCAATGACTACGTGCGAAGCATTTAAACCGGCCTTTAAAATTCCAGCAATGAACTCATCCGCACTTTGCGAGGCAAAGTCCCAGTTAAAATCTAGCGAAATAAGATAATCAACACCCTCTACCTGCATACGCTCTGCCTTCAGATCAGGCGGCGTAACACGGCTTGGCTGTTCATCTGGCCTGAATAAAACACGCGGATGGGGCTCGAACGTCAAAATAGCGAGCTTCTTTCCCGTTTGCTTTGCAACATTGGCGCCTTTATTGATCAATGCTTGATGGCCTTTATGAACACCATCAAAATTGCCAATGACCACAACGTGGCCTTTTGCTTCTTCTTGTATTTCTGTGAGCGTCGTGAACTGTTTCATGAAGTTAGAGGTAGTATTTTTTCTAATAAAACACAATCAAGTATGCATATTTTCTAGTTTTTTTTAGTTTTTCACAAAAGCCAATGTAACATTTTTTGACCGATCCTCGAATAGAGGATTAGTGGTGAGGAATACTATTATCCTCATCAGTTATAAACCTTCACTATATTTAAGGAGTCTGAACTGATGGTTTCTAAAAAAACGGTAAATACACTGCTTGCTTCGGCTGTTGCTCTAACTGTTGCTGGTGGCGTTTCTGCTGCAAACGCGATGGATGCATCTAAAGAAAAATGTTATGGCGTTGCTAAAGCTGGCAAAAATGACTGCGGCGCAGCCGATAAGTCACACGCATGTGCAGGCATGGCTAAAGAAGATGCTTCTCCAGTTGAGTGGGTTGCTGTTCCAAAAGGCCTTTGTGAAAAGCTTGCAGGTGGCTCACTTAAGCCAATGACAGACGCACACGATCACTAAGAGTATCTTATGGGTCATATTTCCTCTCAAAATAAACCCATAGATAAGACCAGCCTACCGGCTCACCTCCCCATCGAGCCGGTAGGTATTGGCCTGCGCCACCCTTATTATGAAGAGATTTTGGATACAGAGCTTAACCTTGGATGGCTTGAAGTTCACCCTGAGAATTATTTCGGACAAGGCGCGCATCACAAATTCTTGAAGGCAGCACGAGAGAAGTTTCAATTAAGCTTACATGGCGTTGGCCTATCACTCGGCTCTTCGCAAGCAGTCAGCACAGATCATTTATCTCGCTTTAAAGAGTTGATTGAAGAATATAAGCCTTTCAACATTTCCGATCATGCGTCTTGGAGCGCAAGCGGTAATGCGCATTTGAATGACCTTCTCCCCCTTCCCTATACGCAAGAAACCTTAGATACATTGTCACGCAATGTAGAAAGAACACAGGAATTTTTGGGCCGTAAAATCTTGGTTGAAAACCCATCAACCTACGTCGCCTTTGAAGGCAATGAAATGCATGAAGATGAATTCATGAATAGGTTAGCATTTAGCACTGGATGCGGGATATTACTTGATATTAATAACATCTATGTTCAGGCACAAAATCATGGCTTTGACGCATACAGCTATATCGATACGATAAGAATCGATTATGTTGGCGAAATGCATCTAGCAGGTCACAGTGAGCGTGAAACAGACAATGGCGAAATAATACTCGTCGATACACATTCAAAACCTGTAAAAGACGATGTGTGGTCACTATATGAGCATGCTATAAAGCGTTTTGGCGCTGTTCCAACACTGATCGAGTGGGATCAAGATTTCCCGCCCCTTAGTCAACTCGTTGCAGAAGCCGATAAAGCCCGCGCTAAAATTCACAAAGTTCAAAACCAAAGACACGCCCATGCAGCTGAATGACTTTCAAAGTGAGTTTAAAGAACTTATGCTTGATCAGCCTGAGGCGTGCAAAAACCCATCAAGTGCCATGAAGGCAACTCTGGTTGCTGGCAAAATTCCACTGCATGAGCGTTTAGATGTATACCGCACCAACATTGTTGGCAGCTTATCCGAAACACTCAAAAATAGTTTTCCGCTTATCTTGGGCCTTGTAGGCGAAGAATTTATGGATGTACTCACGCGCAGCTATGTTATGCAGCGCCCGCCAAAAAGCGGGTATTTACATTATTATGGCGACGATTTCCCAACATTTTTGGAAGACCTTAATCCAGCGCAAAGCTTGCCTTATTTACCAGATGTAGCAAGGCTCGAGACCGCTATGAATAGGGCGTATTACGCAGCGTATGATGATGGTTTAGGCGCAAAGGATTT
>CENJ01014618.1_pt1 | contig 18555 bp, 13 predicted proteins | sample 356161 | NCBI WGS metagenome assembly CENJ01 (sample SAMEA2619531, study PRJEB7988) | marine metagenome | biome: marine biome (ENVO:00000447); feature: surface water layer (ENVO:00002042); material: "saline water (ENVO:00002010), including plankton (ENVO:xxxxxxxx)" | depth 5 m
AAACCTCTATCAATTGTCATTGGGAAATATCCCATACCTTCATTATCACCATCATTAAAATCAGAATTTTTTTTGTAACCAAATTCTTCCGCAGCATCTAAAAATAAATCTAATAATTTAAATTTTGATCTAATTTGTTCTACTTTAATAGGACCACTGTCTCCATGAAAATCACTTTTCGAGATTTTATAATTTTCTGATTTTTTAAAATAGGGTAATACATCATTCCAAGACCAACCAATATTTCCTAATTGTCTCCAGTAATTATAGTCATTAGCATGACCTCTAATATACAGCATACCATTTATTGAAGAACTACCACCAAGAGTTTTTCCTCTTGGAATAAGCATTTTTCTATTATTACAAAACTCTTCCTCTTCAGTGGAAAAACACCAATCCGTATTTGGATTATGCATTGTTTTAAAGTATCCACCAGGAATATGTATCCAAGGATTTGTATCTTTACCACCGGCTTCAATTAACAAAACTCTAATTTTTTTGTTTTCTGTGAGTCTATTTGCTAAAATACAACCAGCTGTCCCAGCACCAATTATAATATAATCAAATTGTTCATTCATTATTAAGAATTTTTTTTATTATATACTAATTAAATTAAACATATAACTGACTTAAATAATTAATGGATATATTTCTCGCAATAATAGGATTGTTCCTTTTAGTATTTGGTGCAGAAATTGTTATTAGGGGTTCAGTCAGTTTTGGAAAAAAAATAAATATATCATTATTTGCTATTGGAGTTGTAATTGTAGCTGGAGGAACGTCATTACCTGAGTTAGCAAGTAGCGTTAATGCAGTCCTAAATAATTACTCTGATCTAGCTTTAGGGGCAGTAGTTGGAAGCAACATAGCTAATCTAATACTTGTTATGGCTGCAACAACAATAATTTTTCCAATCGTAAACATAAATAAGAATCAAATAAATCAAGCATTGATAAATATTTTTTTAGGTATCGTTTTAATTATTATGACGTTTTTTTATTTCAATTATATTTTCGGAATAGTAGCTATTATTGCTCTTATTTATTTAATGTACATTCAAATGAAAAAAGGTGAAATAGATAACTCAGAGATAGATAAAAATAATTACTCAATTATAATTTCACTAATATTAATTTTATTAGGCATTATCTTTTTAGTTTTAGGCTCAGATTTACTAGTCAATTCAGCAATCAAAATTGCAAAAATATACAACATTTCTGAGTCAGTAATAGGATTATCATTAATTGCTTTTGGTACATCACTACCTGAATTAGTTGTAGGAATAATATCTGCTTTTAAAAGAAAAGTAGATTTTGCTTTAGGAAATATTTTAGGATCAAATATTTATAATGTACTCGGAGTGCTTGGAATAAGTTCTTTTTTTGGTAAATTTTCAATTCCTAATATTTTAGCGACTCAAGATCTTTTTTTTATGATTTTTATTACAGTTTTAGTTTTATTTTTTATGCTTTTGTTCAAAAAGCTAGGAAGACTATATGGATTTATAGGTATTTGTTTATATTTTTCTTATATATATTTTATTTACGTATAACTTTATTTTCTACCAGATGTTAGAGCTACAGCTGCAATAATTACAAGACCAGTTGTTAAGTCTTTATAAAAAGGATCAGCATTTAAAATATTGAAACCATTATTAATTAATGCAAGCAGCATCACACCAGCTATTGATCGCCAAACAGCACCTGAACCACCATAAATACTTGTTCCTCCTAATATTACCGCGGCTATAGCTTGAAGCTCCATCCCCAAACCAGCTTGAGATGTACCCAATGATATTCGAGATACTTGTATTGCTGCAGCTATTCCAGCCGCAAGTCCACAAAATGAAAAAGCAAAAATTTTGATTAAATTAACTTTTATACCTGATAATATTGATGCATCTTCATTTCCACCAATAGCAAAAATATATCTTCCTATTGTTGTTCTAGTTAAAATAAAAGTAGAAATTATAGCAAAAACTATAAGAATATATACTGCAACATGCACTTCAAAAATTTTTTCTCTTCCTAACCAAGTAAACTCTTTCATCCTGACTGGTATTAGAAATCCTCCTGTGATTAGAATAGCTAAACCTCTAAATACTAAACTCGTTGCAATTGTAGATAAAAAAGAGTGCACTTTAAATGATGTAATTATTATTCCATTTAAATATCCTAAAATAATTCCAATAATTGGGGCAATTAATAAACCAATATATGGATTATAATTAATTGCAATCCATGCCGAGCTTACGCTAGCTACTGCAAATATTGCACCAGTAGATAAATCAAATCCTCCAACAATTATAACAAGTGTAAGGGCGCAAGCAATGATAGCTAAAGGTGCATTTTGATTTAATATATTTAATAAATTTCTTGGAGTTAAAAAAGCATCACTTGAAAGTGTCAATACTATCATTAATAAAATAATTAAAATTAAAACAGCATAATCTCTACAAAAATTTATTATTTGTGAACTATTCATTACTTACTTTCTCTGCACCAAATAATTCAAAAAGAACGTTATCGATAGAAGTTTGATATGGAATAATTTCATTAATTGTTTCACCTTCTTTAACTAAATATGCTCTATCTGCAAGACCCATAACCTCCTCTAGTTCTGAAGATACTAATAAAATAGATACACCTTTTGAAGAAAGGTTGTTTATTAATTCATAAATTTTTCTCTTTGCTCCTACATCAATTCCTCTTGTAGGCTCATCTAATAAAATTAATTTTGGTGAGTTAAAAATCCATTTTGCAAACAGAACTTTTTGTTGATTGCCTCCTGAGTAAAAAGCAATATTTCCATTTGGCGATATAGGTTTAATATCTAATAAATTTATTAGATCTTTAACAAGTTTAATTTCTTTCTGAGTATCTATCACTTGATTTTTACTAACATTATTTAAGTTAGTAATTGAAATGTTTGACTTTGTATTTTGTGTAAATACTAAACCTAATTTTCTTCTATCTTCGGGTATCATCACAATACCTTTATTAATTGCATCTTCAACTTTTTTGAAATTAGTTATTTCACTTTCATATTTTATACTTCCGCTTTGAACTTGATCAATGCCAAAAATACTTCTTAATATTTCTGTTCTTCCACTTCCAACTAAACCTAATAAACCAACAATTTCTCCTTTATTAATTGTTAAGTTGACATTTTTTACACCAGTATATGTTCTGATGTTTGATAATTCTAATATTTTTTTATCAAAGATTTTATCCTTCTTTTTATTTGGAAAAGCAATTTCTTCTTTAGTGCCAAGCATAGCCTCAACAATACTTGATTTTGTTTCATTTTTAATTTTAGATGAACGAATTAAGTTACCATCCCTTAATATTGATATTTTGTCACAAACCTCAATAATTGCATCAAGGAAATGTGAAACATATATAATTAAATATCCTGATTTTTTTAATTTATGCATTAAATCATGAAGTTTAATTACTTCATCATTTGTTAACGATGATGTTGGTTCATCCATAATAATAACTCTGGCATTTCTTGCTAAAGCTCTAATTATTTCAACTTTTTGTTGATCGGCAATACGTAAACTTGATACTTTTTGGTTAGGATTTAGATTAAATCCAATTTTTTGATCAAGATCATTAAATAATTTTGTATTTTGTTTACCTATAATTCCATAATAATTTTCTTCAATTCCAAGAAATATATTGTCATAAACAGTCATATCAGGAACCAGAGCTAACTCTTGATGAATCATTGCTATACCATTATCAAGTGCAATTTTAGATGACCATTTCTTGATTAAGTTATCATTAAGAAAAATCTTACCGGAAGATAATTTATAATGCCCTCCTATAATTTTTCCTAATGTTGATTTTCCAGCTCCATTTTGACCAACTAGACCGTGAATTTCACCTGAAGTAAATTCTAAATTAATATCATTTAGAACTGTTATCCCAGAAAAGGATTTTGTAATATTTTTTAATGTGATTTTTGTTTTAGAACCTGAATTATTTTCATCTAATTCAGGTTCATTATTTGTATTCATTTTTTGTTTACTAAAAAACTTTAATTAACCCCCCCATTCAGGTGTCCAGCCTGGATTAGCATCTAAAACTTCTTTAGTAATAATTGGATCAATACCAACAATTTCAGGTTTAGTAATATCAATTACTGGATCAACATTTTCACCATTAAGTGCAGCTATAACTGCTTTTGCAGCGAGATATCCCTCTGAAAAAGGAACTCCTATAAAAGTTGCATCCCATTGACCAGATTTTATAGCATCAATAGCCACTTCTGCAGCACCTCCACCCATTAGATATAAGTCCTCTACATTGTAACCTGCATCTGCAAGTGCAATTTCAGCGCCTAAAAGATGTTGATCAGCATTTGATAAAACTACATGAACATCTTTTGCTGATTGCAGTGCATCTGTCATTCCAGTTAATGAAACGTCTGGAGAATAATTACCTTCAACAGTTGCAACTATTTTTATATTTGATTCTTTACCCAAAATATCAAGGAAAGTATCGTATCTTAATTTGTCAAATGGATAAATTTTTTGTCCAATCATTATAATTGTATTACAAGGATTTTTATCTGCACAATATTTTACAACTTCATTAGCTTGTAGAGTTGCTCCGTACACTGGAGAACCGGCCGCAGTTGCAGTAAGTCCATTTACTTGTGGTTCTAAAGTAGTTAAATCAGGACCGATTGGAAAAAGACTTGTAGCAACTTTTATACCTGCATCTATTGCTTGTTCTATAGCGCCTGCAATACCAACAGTATCATTTGGAACAACAACAAAACCATCAAATTTACCGGATGCTATTATGTCTTCTATTTGTCCGTATTGTAAAGTTGCATTAAATTCACCATTGAATATTTCTGCATTAACATTTCCTGCTTCACTTGCAGCTTTTTTTACACCTTCCCAGGTTGCTTGATTGTAACCGTTTTCACTTGATGAAGCAAAAAAAGCAATATTTAAATTTGCTGCTGAAGAAGAAAATGAAAGAAAAAATACAAATAACGGCAATGCAAAAATTTGTATAATTTTATTCTTCATTTAAACCTCCTAAAAGAATGTTTTACTTAGTTTCCTTAACTAATCATAATTACAATAACATTTCAAATATTAATGTCTAATGTCAAAGAATAATTATTGAAATTATTTAATAAAAAATATTAAAAAAAAACAATTTTTTACTGGAATTAAAGAATTTTTTGATATTAAATCTTAATTAAATATCAATTCAATTTGTTAATTATGTATAGAGTGTCTGCAGATATAGGGGGAACGTTTACTGACATAGTAGTCGATGATACTGAAAATAATAGTATTAAAACAATTAAAGTGCTCTCAACACCTGAAAACCCAGCGAATGCAGTCTTCAATGGTTTAAATTCAAATCTAGAAATTCAAAACATAGATTTTATTGTTCACGGAACAACTGTTGGTTTGAACGCCTTTCTAGAGAGAAAAGGTTCAAGAGTTTTATTAATAATGACAAAAGGAGTTAGTGATACATATACAATTGCAAGAGGAGACAGAAAAGAATTATATAATGTTAGATATACAAAACCAGGAACACTAGTTCCAAGAAAAGATGTTTTCGAAGTAGAAGAAAGAACAATGTGGGATGGTTCTGTTAAAACAAAGCTAAACGAAGATGATCTTTCTAATATTGCTGAAATAATAAATAAAGAAGATATTAAAGCAGTATCAATTTGTTTCTTGCATTCATATGTAAATCCTCAGCACGAAATTCAAAGTAGAAATTACCTATCAAAACTTATCAAGGAAGATGTGGTCATTTCACTCTCCCATGAAATTGCAAGAGAGTGGAGAGAGTATGAAAGAGCCTCTACCGCGGTAATGAATAGTTACATTGGTCCAGTAACAAACAATTATTTAAAATCACTACAAAAACAACTTGAGGGAAGTAATTATAAAAAACCTCTTTATATAATGCAGTCTAATGGTGGTGTTATAAGAGCTGAGTCAGCTCTTGAACAACCAGTAAAAACTCTTTTATCTGGTCCTGTTGGAGGAACAATTGGAGGCCAAGCACTATCTAAATTAATTAAAAGACCAAACTTAATTTGTGTAGATATGGGCGGAACTTCTTTTGATATGAGTTTAATTATAAATGGAAAACCTTCAGTAACTAATGAAACTGAACAAGAGTTTATTCCTTTGTTAATTCCACTTGTAGATATTCATACAATAGGAGCTGGTGGAGGATCAGTTGCATGGTTAGAAAATGAAGCGCTTAGAGTAGGCCCAAGAAGTGCAGGAGCTAGTCCTGGACCTGCATGTTATGGCAAAGGAGGGAAAGAACCAACTGTTACAGATGCAAACTTATATTTAGGAAGGCTCGGTAAAGAATCTAAACTTGGTGGTTGGATGGATTTAGATTTGAATGCCTCTGAAAGTGTTTTAAAAAGTTTATCTGAAAAATTAAATATATCTTCAGCTGAATTAGCCGAGGGTATTTTATCGATCATTAATGCCAAAATGGCTGATGCAATAAGAACTATTACTGTTAAAGAAGGAATTGATCCAAGGGAGTTTAGTTTGGTTGCCTTTGGAGGAGCAGGTTCTATGCATGCTGTATGGTTAGCTCAAGAACTTGAGATTAATGAAATAATAGTTCCTAATGATCCTGGAACTTTTTCTGCCTGGGGTATGTTACAAACAGATATCAGAAGAGATTTGACTGTCAATTTTTATCAAAATTTTCAATCATTAGAAAAAGAAAAACTTTTAGAAAATTTTAATAAGTTAAAAGATGAAGCAATAACCTTATTAAAAAGTGAAAATGTTAATGAAAGTGATATGAGTTTTAGCTTAACAGCAGATATGAGATATATTGGTCAGGAATACTATGTTAATGTTGATATTAATGAACCTTTTGACTTGAATGAAATTAATAATAGTTTTCATAAAACATATGAAAAACAATACGGTCATTCAACCCCTGAAGGTCCAAGTGAATTTATAAATTTAAGATTAATTGCAACAGGAAAGATTAAAAAAACAGACTCTGTAAAGAGTATAGAAGTTGACAAAACAATTAAAGATTCAAAAAGAAAAATTATTTTTAACCAAAAAGAATATGAAACAAAAATATACGCAAGACAAAATATTAAAATCAATGAAAGTTTTCAAGGACCAGCAGTAATTGAAGAATCTACTGCAACAACTGTTATCCCACCAAATTATTCAATTGTAAAAGACGAATTCGGTAATATTATCATAACTAAGGATAAATCATGAAAAAAGCAGATCCAATTAGTACTGAAATAATTAGAAATGCATTTATTTCTATCGCACAAGATATGAATGCGGTTTTAATCAGAAGTGCTTACACTCCTGTTATTTATGAAGGTAAAGATTGTGTTGTAGCCCTTTTAGATGAAAAAGGTGAAGTGTTGGGTCAATCTTCTGGCCTACCTTTATTTTTAGGTAATCTTCAAGTTTGTGTTCAAGAAACTGCTAAAATTTATGGATGGGACTATTTTAAAGAGGGTGATATTTTTTTTGTAAATGATTCTTTTTTTACTGGAACACATCTTAATGATATCACAATTTTTGCTCCAATTTTTTGGAATGGGCAATTAGCAGGCTTCTCTGCTAGTAGAGCACATTGGTTGGATGTAGGTGCAAAGGATCCAGGTGGCTCAATGGATTCTTCTAATATTTATCAAGAGGGTTTTAGATGGCCTGTTACAAGATTATATGAAAATAATGAACCAAAGAAAGAAATAATTGAATTTTTAAGAATCAATGGGAGATTTGGTTACTCATTAATTGGCGATATGAATGCTCAAATTGCAGCAGGTAAAACTGGTGAAAAAAGATTTCAGGGAATACTTGATAGATTTGGTATAGATTTAGTTAAATCAGCAAGAGATGAAATTTTTAGACAATCTGAAGAATTAGAAAGAGAAGCAGTAAAAGGTATAAAGAATGGTACTTATTACGCCGATGGTTTTTTGGATGACGATGGTCTTGGCAGTGATCCAGTTAAGATCAACATGAAAGTAATTGTTGAAGATGAAAAGATAACAATTGACTTGGATGGTTCAGCAGATCAAACTCAAGGACCTGTTAACTGTGGATTTGCTCAAACAATCTCAGCATGCAGGGTAGCTTTTAAACTTCTAATTAACCCTAAGAGACCAGTCGATGGCGGCACATTCAAGACACTAGATGTAACTGCACCAAAGGGATCAATTTTCAAAGCTGAAGAACCTGCAGCTTGCCAGTGGTATTTTTCAAGTCTTGGATTGCTTATTGATGCCTTTGTAAAAGCACTTTCAGGATCAGCCAAGGAACTTTCAGCAGCAGCACATTATGGTGACTCGATGGTTATATTTATTGGAGGTGTCGATCCAAGAAATAAATTTCCTTTTCTATCTGTTGAACCCACTTGTGGAGGTTGGGGAGGTTTTCAAGGATCAGATGGAGCTGATGCTCTAATTAATAACGTTAATGGCGGTTTTAAGGATTTACCAATAGAGGTTTTTGAAAATAAGTATCCTGTTTCAATTTTTAATTATGGTTTTAGAGAAAATTCCGGGGGGCTTGGTAAATTCAGAGGAGGATCTGGACTATATAGGGAATACACAATTAATACTGATGGATTTGTTTCACTGTGGTTCGAAAGATCAGTCACTCCTGCTTGGGGTTTGTTTGGTGGAAAAGATGGAATGCCACCTAATGTAAATATTAAAATACCCGATTCACCAGAAAAAAATATTTTAAAAGCAAACGGATTACAAATTAAAAATGGAACAGTTTTAACAACATATACCGGAGGAGGAGGAGGTTTCGAAGAGCCTCTCGATAGAGAACCTGATGATGTTTTAAAAGATGTACAAAATAGGTATGTTTCAATAGAGAAGGCAAATGAGGATTATAAAGTTGTTATTACTAAAAACCTTGAAATTGATCATAAAGCAACAGAAGATTTAAGAAAAAAATAACTTTTGTGATTAATTTAAATCAAAAACTTATTAAAGATATAAAAAAAGAAAATGAAAAAACTTTTTATAAAAAAATTGATAAAATTGTTTATTCTTTAATAGGGCATAAACTAATCACATTCACAGTTATTGATAAAAAATTAAAATTTTGTGAAAGAGTATATTCAAATAATAATAAAATATATCCAATACTTGGCCAAAAAAAAATGCCAAAAAATATCTGGGCAACTAAAGTTCTTAAAAATAAACAACATTTTATTTGTAAATCTAAAAGAGAGATTAAAAAAATATTTTTTGATTATGATATAATTTTTTCGTTAGGATGTGGTTCAATAATCAATTTATTAATTCTTTTTCAAGGAAGGCCAATAGGAACTGTTAATATCCTAAATAAAGAAAATCACTATTCAGATAAAGATTTAAAAAAAATTGATTTTATTACTGTCTTTTTAATTCCTTTTTTTATTAAACATCAGCTAAAAATGGAGAAAAAAATATAATGATAGAAAAGTTACAAAGATTGCTTAATGATAAAAAAAATGAATTAGATGCGTTTGCTTTAGTCCCTGGTCCAAATTTTAGACATATAACTGGCGGTCAATTTTTTTTAATGGAACGCCCCTTTGTATTAATAATCTCAAAGTCTCATAAGCCTATTGCTATAGTTCCTGTTTTAGAGGTTTCTAACTTTATTAATTTAAATTTCGATGCTGAAATTATTGAATGGCAAGATAACGATGGATTTCAAAGTGCTTTTAGTAAAGCTTTTGAATTATTAGGTAATAATTTTAATTTAGGAATTGAAGGTCAATTAATGAGGGCATTCGAGATGCAGGCAATTATGCAGGCTTCAAAAGGAATTAAAATAAAAAATGCTCATAAAATAATTAGTAAAATACGATTACATAAAAAAAAATATGAAGTTGATAATATACGTAAAGCTGTAGATATAGCTGAACAAACTCTTAGTGATACCATTAATTTTGTTAAAGAGGGAAGAACTGAAATTGAAATTAAAAAATATCTTATGCAAAAATTATTAGAATTTGGTGCAAATGATATTGCATTCGAACCACTTGTTTTAGCTGGTTCAAATTCTGCATTATGTCATGGTCACTCTAGAGATGATTATCAAATAAAAAAAGGCGATTGTATTTTATTTGATTTTGGGGCTAATGTTAATGGTTATAACTCTGATATTACTAGAACTTTCTTCTTAGGTTCAGTCAATGAAGAAAATAGAAACATGTACAATGTTGTTCATAAAGCAAACTCAGTTGGAAGGAAAGTTTCAAAACCTGGGATTTCTATGCATGACTTAGATGATAACGTTATGAAAATCCTAGAAGCGTCAAATTTTAAACAATACATAGTTCATAAAACTGGCCATGGATTAGGAATGGATGTACATGAAGACCCATATGTAATGAGAAAAAATCATGAATTACTAGAACAGGGAATGGTAATTACAATAGAACCAGGTTTGTATAAAGAAAATCATTTAGGAATAAGAATTGAAGATGATGTTCTGATAACTAATAACTCTAGCGAGTCATTGACTACTTTTAGTAGAGAATTAAAAATAATTTAGTTAATTATTTTGATGAAAATAAATAATATAAAAGTTTATCAGATTGATATTCCTCTGTTAGAAAAAGCATATAAGTGGGCTAATGAAAATATAGTTAATAATTTTGATTGTACAATCGTAGTTATTGAAACAGATAATAATATTCAAGGAGTAGGAGAGGTTTGTAACTTAGGCTCATCTTACTTACCAGCATATTCAAAAGGTGTTAGATCAGGAATCTTAGAAATTGGAAAAAATTTAATAGGAAAAGATCCTACAAATATAAATAAAATCAATATAGAGATGGACAAAAGTTTATATGGTCATCCATATGTAAAATCACCTATTGATATGGCTTGTTGGGATATAATAGGAAAATATTATAAAGCTCCTATTTGGCAACTCTTTGGAGGTAAGTATGGAGAAACCATTAGTTTATATAGAGCTATATCTCAAGAAGATCCTGGGCAGATGAAAGAAAGTGTAAATCAATACAAAAGTGAGGGATATCAAAAATTTCAATTAAAAGTAGGCGGCCATTATCAAGAAGATATTGAAAGAATTAAACAAGTTGATTCTATACTTAATGATAGCAATATCTTAGTTGCTGACGCAAATACAGGGTGGAAAACTCATGAGGCACTTAAGGTAATTGATAAAACATGTCATTTAAATATTTATTATGAACAACCTTGCGAAACTTATAATGAATGTCTTTTGATAAGAGAGAAAAATAATCAACCTTTTATTCTAGACGAAAGTATTTTTTCATTAAATAGTTTTTTAACTGCTTATAAAGATAATGCAATGGATATAATTAATCTTAAAATTAGTAAATTAGGCGGTCTGACTAAAAGTAAACAAATTAGAGATTTATGTGTTGAGCTTAATATTCCTATGACTATCGAAGACTCTTGGGGCGGTGATATAGCAACAGCGGCCATATCACATTTAGCACATAGTACTCCTGAAGATTACCGCTTTTCTTCAACAGATTTTAATAGTTATAATGCTATTAGTTATTCTGAAGGATCACCGCGAAGAATAAATGGACAATTTAAGGCTTCAGACAGCTATGGTCTTGGAGTACAATTAGATTTTAAGAAGTTAGGTGAACCAGTGTTTATAATTAGTTAAATTATTCTTGTTCAGGTAACATAAATAGTGAAGCATTACCTCCAGAAGTTGTCATATCGTGAGAATAAGTTTTTTCATTAAGTAAATTTTTTAGATAATTAGGACCACCTGCTTTTGGACCTGTTCCCGAAAGACCTCTACCACCAAAGGGTTGTACACCTACTACAGCCCCTGTAATATTTCTGTTAATATAAATATTTCCTATATTTGCATTTTTAAAAACATAGTTGATAGTATTATCTATTCTACTGTGCAATCCCAATGTTAAACCGTAATTCATCTTATTGATGGACTCGATTAATTTTTCAAGTTCATTAGATTTATATTTATATACATGTAAAACAGGACCAAAAACTTCATTTTTAACATCATCTAGTTTATCTAATTCGATTATTTTAGGACCTACATAGAAGCCATTTAAGTCATTATTTATTGGTAGATCAAATAATATTTTATTTTTAAATTTTGTTAAATGATTGTTAATTTTTTCTTTTGCATTTTCATCAATGAGTGGGCCTAAATCAGTATCTAGTTGATCAGGTAATCCAACTTTGATTTTTTTAGTTGCACCAATTAACATTTGTATAGTTTTCTCATATACTTCGTTTTGTATGGCTAATATTCTTAAAGCCGAACAGCGCTGTCCAGCAGAGTTGAAAGCTGACTCAATTACATCATCTACTACTTGCTCTGTAAGTGCTGATGAGTCAACAATCATAAAATTTTGACCACCAGTTTCCGCCGTCAATGAAACCAATTCTTCTCTTTTATTTAAATAATTTTGAATACTTTTTGCTGTTTCACACGAGCCTGTAAACAGTACACCTTTTATACAATCATTTTGTAATATTTTTTCACCTATTTTAGAACCCTCTCCTAATATTAATTGCAATGCGTTTACTGGTAAACCAGCATCAAATAAAAGTTTAATAATTTTATATGAAATAATTGATGTTTGTTCAGCTGGTTTGGCTATTACGGTATTTCCACATAACAAAGCTGCAACAATCTGACCAACAAAAATTGCTATTGGAAAATTCCATGGACTTATACAGAAAATAACTCCCTTAGACTCATAAATTAATTTATTTTTTTCACCAGTGGGACCATCAAATATAATTTCTTTATTTAATATTTTTTTAGCCTCACTTGAATAGTAATAACAAAAATCGACTGCCTCTCTTAAATCATTATATGAATCATTTATTGTTTTACCTGCTTCATTTACACAAATTTTCAAAAGATCTTCTTTATTTTTTTCCAATAATAAAGCAAAATTTTTAATTATTTTTATCTTTTCATCAATTCCAACACTACTCCATTTTTTTTGATATTCTTTTGATACTTTTAATGCATCATTAATTGTGTTTTCATCTGCGTAACTTATGTTACCAACTATTTTTGTATTAGATGAAGGAGAAAAAATTTTAATATTATTTGAACTAATTTTTTCTTTATTTAATATTAATGAATGAGCATTATGATTTTCATTGCTTAAACTAAAAAAATTTTCTAATTTTGCAATTGTTTTCTCACTAAATAAATTTGTACCTAATGAATTTTCTCTAGTTGGTAAAAACATTTTATTAGGTAACGGAATATATGGATTATCATATTCTTTATAAGATTTCACAATTTCTATAGGGTCTGAAATTAACTCATCAATATTTAATTTCAGGTCATTTAATTTATTTACAAAAGAAGTGTTTGCACCATTTTCTAGCAATCTTCGCATAAGATAAGGAAGGAGATCTTCATAATTGCCCACCGGCGCGTAAATTCTACATTTAGAATAATTATTATCTAAATTTTTATTAAAATAATTGTTTAGAATATCAGCCATTCCATGGATTCTTTGAAATTCAAAATTTGAATTTTTTCCTACTTCTTCAATAAACGCTATTGAATGTGCATTATGAGTTGCAAAAGCGGGAAATATATTTTCTTGATACTTCAACATTTTAATCGCACATCCCATCCAAGACAAATCAGTTATAGCTTTTCTTGTAAAAACTGGATATTTTTTAAGCCCCAATTGTTGTGCAGCTTTAATTTCACTATCCCAATAGGCTCCTTTTACTAAACGAACTGGTATGACTTTATTATTTTTTATTGCTATATTGTTAATCCAATCAATAGTATAGAAAGCTCTTTTCTGATAAGCCTGTAAAGCTAAACCTAGCCCATTCCAATTGCTAAGCTCCTTTGCTTCAATTAATTTCTTAAATATTTTCAAAGATAATATAAATCTTTTGTCCTCCTCAGCATCTATACACAATTGAATATTTTTCTTTTTGGCAAGAAGTCCTAACTCAATCAATTTTGGAATTAATTCAGTTTCTAAATCTTTATATTTATGTCTTTCATATCTTGAGTTTAGTGCAGAAAGTTTTATTGATACTCCGTTAGAATATTTCACATCTTCATCATTAGATAAAATATCACCAGTGAACTCGATACTTTTTTTATACTCTTGGAAATATTTTTCAGCATCTTCTTGTGTTCTCGCACCTTCTCCTAACATATCAAAGGAAAAAATATTATTTTTATATTTTTCTGATTTTGTAAATTTAACTGCTTCTTCCATTTTAGATTTGAACACAAACTGTTTTGCTAAAACCATAACAGCTTTTCTAATTATACTTCTAAAAACAGGCTCTGAACTTTTCTTTAAAAGGCTTTTGTAATTTTCTTCTATTGAGCTTTCATCAAACTTATTTCTTTTTAATATATTCCCAGTTATTAAAAATGCCCATGATGAAGCATTCACAAATATACCTTTATCAAAACCAGTATGTTTTTTCCAATCTGTCGATGTAAACTTGTCTTCGAGAAGTCTATCAATAGTTTTTTGATCTGGTATTCTTAGTAAAGCTTCTGCTAAACATAAGAGAACAGTACCCTCTTCAGTATTGAGTTTGTATTCTTGTAGAAGATTTTCAATAGGACTCTTAATTAAACTAATAGATTTTCTAGACTCCCTTACAATTTCTAGAGCTTTACTATTTATCTGATCCTTTTTTTTTAAGTATTCTGGTAACAAGTAATCCATCATTCTTTTGACTATGACAGATTCTTCAAGACATGTTATATTATCAATTTCTATCAATTCATTATTAATTATTTGATCCATATGCTTTAAATACTTTATTTAATGAAACTATGAATATAATATTATCATAAAATTTTATTAAAAATAAAAAAAATTTTAAGTTTATGCTCAATAAAGAAAATTTATTAGAAATTGTAAATATTTCTGTAGATGCAGGTGAAGTAATATTAAATTATTATAATGAAAATGTTGATGTCATTTATAAAGATGATGAATCGCCTTTAACAAAAGCAGATCTAGCTTCACACAAAATAATTACTGACTCTATTAAAAAAATTACACCAGATATTCCAATACTTAGTGAAGAAGAATTTATTGATTGGAAAATAAGAAAAAAATGGAAAAAATATTGGTTAATCGATCCTCTTGATGGGACTAAAGAATTTATTAAAAAAAATGATGAATTTACAGTTAATATAGCACTAATTGAAAATAATAGGCCAATATTAGGTGTGATTTACACACCAGCCTTAAATGAATTATTTTATTCAATTAAGAACTTTGGATCATATAAAATATTAACTAAAAAAAAATTAAATACACTTAAAGATGCAAAAAGAATTTCAATTAATAAGAAAAAATCAAATCAAGTTAAGATTGTTGGAAGTAGATCCCATTCAAATCCTATACTTGAAAAATGGGTTAATAAGAATTTCAATGAATTTGATATTTTACAAAAAGGAAGCTCTTTAAAGTTTTGTTTAATTGCTGAAGGATCTGCTGATATTTATCCTAGATTTGGCCCAACTTCTGAATGGGATATAGCAGCGGGACATATAATACTTGAAGAAGCTGGTGGAAAACTTAAAAGCATCGATAACAAAGAAATTTTATATAATGAAAAAGAAAATATTCTTAACCCTGATTTTTTTGCTTACAGCAATGTTGACTTTGTAATTTAAAATGACTTTTAATCATTTAAAAAAACTTGAATCTGAGAGCATTTATATAATTAGAGAAGTAGCGGCTGAATTTACAAATCCGGTCATGCTTTATTCAATTGGAAAAGATTCATCAGTTATGTTGCATTTAGCAATTAAAGCTTTTGCTCCAAATAAAATTCCTTTTAAACTTTTACACGTAGATACAACTTGGAAATTTAAAGAAATGATAAAATTTAGAGATCAAATTATTAAAGAGAACAACCTAGATTTAATAGTACATATAAATCAGGAAGGAGTGAATAATAAGGTTGGACCAATAACTCATGGCTCTAAAACACATACTGACATTATGAAGACTCAATCATTAAAACAAGCATTAAACAAATATAAATTTGATGCTGCATTCGGAGGAGCAAGAAGAGATGAAGAAAAATCTAGAGCCAAGGAAAGAATTTTTTCTTTTAGAGATACAAATCATCGATGGGATCCAAAAAATCAAAAACCTGAATTGTGGAATTTATTTAATACAAAAATATCAACTAATGAAAGTGTAAGAATATTTCCATTATCAAATTGGACAGAAGTTGATGTGTGGCAATATATATATCAAGAAAATATTCCCATTGTTCCCTTATATTTTGCAGCAAAAAGACCTGTAATAAATAGAGATGATATGTTGATTATGGTAGATGATAATAGGTTAGAAATAAAAAAAGACGAGAAGATAGAAGAAAAATTAATTAGATTTAGAACTCTTGGTTGCTATCCCCTAACTGGAGCAGTAGAATCTAAAGCATCAAGTATTGAAGAAATAATTATTGAACTACTAGAATCAAAGCATTCTGAGAGACAAGGAAGACTAATAGATTCAGATCAAATAGGATCAATGGAAATAAAAAAACAAGATGGTTATTTCTAATGGATTTAAAAAAATTTTTTATTAATCAAAATTCCAAAAAGCAACTTAAAATCTTAACTTGTGGTTCCGTAGATGATGGTAAATCAACTTTAATTGGAAGACTTTTATTTGATTCTAAAAGTATTTACAGTGATCAGATTTCACAGACTAAATTTGAAAGTGAAAAATATGGTACTCAAGGCAAAAAAATAGATCTCGCATTACTAATAGATGGTTTACAAGCTGAAAGAGAACAAGGTATAACAATCGATGTAGCTTATAGGTATTTTGAATCCGAAAAATGTAAGTTTATAATTGCAGATACACCGGGTCATCAAGAATATACAAGAAATATGGCTACTGGTGCATCTAATTCAGACATTGGTATTGTTCTAATTGATGCAACTAAAGGCATATTAGATCAAACTAGGCGACATACTTTCATTCTATCACTGTTAGGAGTAAATCACATTGTAATAGCTGTAAACAAAATGGACCTTTTAAATTATGATAAAAAAAATTTTGATAATATTGTTCATTCATTTGAAAAACTATCCAAAAATTTTAATTTTTTATATAAAAGATATATTCCAATGTCAGCACTTATTGGTGATAATGTTTTTTCAAAATCAAAAAAAATGCCTTGGTATGCTGATGAAACATTAATTAGTACATTGGAAAGTTTTGATATTGATAAATCTTCTATAGATGAAGAATTTTCTATGCCTATTCAATGGGTTAACCGATCAAGTTCAGATTTTAGAGGATATAGTGGAACAATCTCTTCAGGAAAAATTAATATTAACGATGAAATCACAGTAGTATCCTCAGGAGAGAAAGCGAAAGTTCGTAAAATATTAACACCCGATGGAAATGCAGAATTCTCATTTGAAAATCAAGCAGTAACTATCTCTCTAGATAAAGAGATAGACATTTCTAGAGGGGATATAATTACTACTGATTTAGATAAAATTAAAATAGCAGATCAATTTTCAGCACATTTAATATGGATGCATAAAGATAACATGTTGCCTGAAAGAAATTATATATTCAGATTTATTAATTCATATATAAACGGCAAAATTACAAATCTTGAATACAAAATAAATATTAACTCTTATGAAAAAATTGCAGCAAAATCTCTAGAGTTAAATGATATTGCATATTGTAAAATTGCATTGAGTAAGCCAACTTTTTTTAAATCTTATATTCAGAATAATCAGCTTGGAAGTTTTGTAATAATTGATCAATTTAATAATCTAACAGTCGGAGCTGGAATGATTGATTTTGAGCTAAGAAGATCAAGTAATATTTCATGGCATGATATGACAATAGATAAGAAGAAAAGATCGACATTGAACTCTCAAAAACCCTGTGCTTTATGGTTCACAGGACTTTCCGGCTCAGGTAAATCAACTATTGCAAATATTTTAGAACAAAAATTACATCAACTAAATAAAAGAACATACTTATTAGATGGAGATAACATTAGGCATGGATTAAATCAAGACTTAGGATTTACTGATGCTGACAGAGTAGAAAATATTCGAAGAGTCGCTGAAGTATCAAAATTAATGACTGACGCAGGATTAATAACATTAATTTCTTTTATATCACCTTTTAAATCTGAGAGAAGAATGGCAAGAGATTTATTTGATACTAATGAATTTATAGAAATTTTTGTTGATACGCCTATAGAAGAATGTGAAAAAAGAGATCCTAAAGGATTATATAAAAAAGCAAGATCAGGAAAACTAAAAAATTTTACAGGAATCGACTCTGACTACGAAATACCTTTATATCCAGAAATAAAATTAAAAACAGTTTCAAAAAACCCTGAAGAATTAGCTGATGAAATTTTAAATTATATGAAAAAAAATAATATTGTTTAATTTTTAATTTTTGTAGCAGGCTTGCCATACTCTACATTTAGACCACCATATCTTCTCACTCTAACATTACATTGTTCAGCGTGACC
>CENJ01155006.1_pt1 | contig 18551 bp, 22 predicted proteins | sample 356161 | NCBI WGS metagenome assembly CENJ01 (sample SAMEA2619531, study PRJEB7988) | marine metagenome | biome: marine biome (ENVO:00000447); feature: surface water layer (ENVO:00002042); material: "saline water (ENVO:00002010), including plankton (ENVO:xxxxxxxx)" | depth 5 m
TGCTGGCCAAGCGTTGCGGTTTCTCGCGCATCAAGCCTGAAAAACCCAACTTGGTGTTGGAAACACCCATGGAAGAGCCCGCCTTCCGCCGCCTGCGCCAGGGTTTGGCCACCCACCTGCATGGCCGTTTGGTGTATCAGGCCGGCAGCGGCACCACCGCCAAGGTGCTCGCCCGCGGTCTTGGGGTGTTGGCGCCCGACAAGCAGCTGGATGAGCTCAAGTCTTGGCTGGAGACAATGGCGGCTCAGATCCCTGATGCCGACGGGCTTTCTGCCGCTGAGCGTGAGGCCAAACAACAGGCTGACAACCAGGCTGTATTGAGCGTTTGACAGGTTTTCCTTAGAAAACGCTTCTCAGGCTCGCAAGAGTTCGTTACACTACGGCGAGTTGAAAAGCGAGCTGCGCATGAATGCCATCGTCGAATTGAATGACGGACTTGGCGCAGTTTTCGCAGCGGGTGGTTCTTTTCCCTTCGGATTGTTCGGTGCCGTCATCGGCGCCGTGGCTCTGGGTTTCTTCGCCCTGTGGCAATCCGAGAGCAACGACGACGACGATTCCAGCCCCGGCGGCGGCTTGATGCAGCCGGTTTCCTGATTTTTAGTTGGCGCTGAAAACGTTCAGTTGAACGTCTCCCTCAAAGCTCACTTCGGGCTTGGCATTGCTTTGGCGCAGCAGCTTGGCCAGCTCTGATTCGGCGACCCGGTATTGAGGGTCATTGCGGGTACCGAGGTCTTCAAATTTCAGGCGCTGAGCCTGGGCTTTGCTGAGGTTGGCATTCACATCCGGGGTGATGCCCTGTTTGTGGATGTCTTTGCCGCTGGGGGTGAGGTACTTGGCGATGGTCACCGTCATCCCGGAGCCATCGGAGAGCCCACGCACCGACTGGATCAGCCCCTTGCCGAAGGTCTTCTTGCCGACCACAACACCGCGGTTGTTGTCTTGAATGGCGCCCGAGAGGATCTCGCTGGCGCTGGCGCTGCCTTCATTAACGAGCACCACCAACGGCGCCTTGGTCAGGGCACGGCCGCTGGCCCGTTTGACATCACTCACCCCATCACGGGTGGAGCTGGAGACGATCACGCCTTCATCGAGCCACTGCCTGGCGATTTCCACGCTCGCCATCAGCAAGCCGCCGGGGTTACTGCGCAGATCCAGCACAAAACCGCTGACGCCCTCACCGCTGAGTTCATTGATGGCGTTGCGCATGTCCTTCGCCGCATTGGCGTTGAACTGCTTCAGGCGGATGTAGCCCACCTTGGCGCCGTTGGGGGCCACATTCACGCTGGAATCAACGGCGGCCAGTTCGATCCGATCGCGAATCAAATCCACGGTCACGAATTGACCGGCGCCGCGGCGCAGTTCCAGCACCACCTTGGTGCCAACCTTGCCGCGAATCAGCTTGACCGCGTCTTCGGTGGTCATCCCCCGGGTGCTTTTGCCGTCGATGGCCGTGATCACATCTTGGGGTTGCACCCCCGCCCGCGAGGCGGGTGAGCCGTCGATGGGTGAAACCACCACCAGCTCTTTGCTGTCCTTGTCGAGGCTCAGTTGAATACCCACCCCAGAGAGTTCCCCTGAGGTGTCGATTTCCATCTCCTTGAATTCACGCGGGTCCATGAACCGCGTGTAGGGGTCATCCAGGGTGCCGAGCATGCCCCGAATGGCTTCATAGGCGTCTTTGGTATTGCCGTAGCTCTTGCTCAGCAGATCCCGCCGCAGGGTCTTCCACTTCTCCTCGCTGTAGTTCCCCGTGGTGTCGAGGTAGTCGCGGAACACGATCTGCCAGGCCTCATCCATCACCTCCTTGGGGCTGTCGGAGATGATCGCGGCGGTGCTGCTGTGCAGCAGCAGATCACTACTTAGAACGAGGGTTCCCGCGAAACTGCCGGCACCGGCCAGGGCGACAAGGGCGATGCGACGCAGACGCGTTGAAGCCATGGAAGTTGCCAGTATCTACCAACCGTAACGTCACGGTTGGGCTTTGGTTAGAGCGCCTGCCGGCTGGTCTGTGACTGGATGTGGCCCCAGCTTCAGGGATCAACCCAGCGGCCGTCTTCTTTGATCAGATCGATCAGTGCCTGCACGCCTTCAGCCTCCGGCACGCGGCGAATCTCTTCGCGTCCCCGGTAGAGCGAGATGGTGCCGGGGGTTTTGCCCACATAGCCGTAGTCGGCGTCAGCCATTTCTCCAGGGCCGTTGACGATGCAGCCCATCACAGCGATGTCGAGGCCCGTGAGGTGGTCGGTGGCGCTGCGCACTTGCTGCAACACCTCCTCGAGGTTGAACAGCGTGCGGCCGCAGCTGGGGCAAGCCACGTACTCCACCATGGTTTTGCGGAGCCCCAAGGACTGGAGGATGCCGTAGCAGACCGGAATTTCCTTCTCGGGAGCCTCGGTGAGGGAAACGCGGATCGTGTCGCCCAGGCCATCGGCTAGCAAGGTGGCGATCCCTGCGGTGCTTTTGATGCGGCCGTAATCACCGTCGCCTGCTTCGGTGACCCCCAGGTGCAGGGGGTAGTTGAACCCCTCGGCATCCATGCGGTGGGCCATCAAGCGGTAGGCCGCCAGCATCACCGGCGCCCGTGAGGCCTTCATCGAAATCACGATGTTGTGGAAGTCGAGTCGATCGCAGATGCGAATGAACTCCAGGGCTGACTCCACCATCCCCAGCGGGGTATCGCCGTAACTGAACAACATGCGCTCAGCCAAGGACCCATGGTTGACACCAATCCGCAGGGCCTTGTCCTGCTCCTTCAGGCTGCGGACGAGGGGTTCAAAGGTTTCAGTAATCCGCTCCCCAATGGCAGCCACCTCGTCCGGTGTGAACTCGGTGCGGTTGGGATCGGGCTTGTCGAAGACAAACAGCCCAGGGTTGATGCGCACCTTGTCGACATGCTTGGCCACCTCCAAGGCGATCTTCATGCCGTTGTGGTGCACATCGGCCACCAACGGCACGCTCGCCCCAGCGGCTTCGAGGCGCTGACGGATCTCACCGACGGCCTTGGCGTGGGCGAGGCTCGGCACCGTGAGCCGAACGATTTCGCAGCCTGCTTGATGCAGCCGCAGGATGCCGGCGGTGGCCCCCTCCACATCGAGGGTGTCCTCGTTGATCATCGATTGCACCACCACCGGGTGCTCACTGCCGATCCAGATGTCGCCCACCCGCACACTGCGGGTTTTGCGCCGGTGAATCACCGTGTCAAAGCGCGGATCCTGGCTCCAATCGGTGTCGCTCAAGGTGGTGGGGGCCAGGGTGCCGGTCATGGAGCGGGCCAAGGTCTGCGCAAAACCATGGCATAGACCATTAGCTCATGGGTTCGAGTTCGCCGGGGTGCAGCAGCTCCCAGCGCTCAAATGGCTGCACGATCCAGGGGTTTTCGGGTAGATGCATGGCCCAGAAATCTGGTTGAAAGCTGCTGCCGCCTTTGAGCCACAGCACCCCCGTGAGCAGTTGGGATGGCCTCACTTCCGTGTTGAGCCAGGCGCTGGCCTCCACCAAGGTGGTGCCGCTATCCACCAAGTCGTCCACCAGCAGCAGCCGAGGCCCTAGCTGGTCGCATGTGTGGGCCAGTTGATGGCCGAGCTTCAGTTGGCCCTGAATGCGATCGCCATCGCCGCTGTAGCTGCTGGCCGCCATCACCACCAAGGGCCGATCGAACAGACGGGAGAGCAGATCACCCACCCGCAAACCGCCGCGGGAGAGGGCCACGATCTGATCAAAATCCGCTGCGGCTTGATGCAGTTGCAGCGCCAGGTGCTCGATCAGCCGGTGGTATTGCTCCCAGCTCACCACCAGCTCACCAGCGGTGTTGTCGCTGATGGCCGGGGGCTTGAGCTGGGGCAGTGCTGTCATTGCGGCCAGTCCTTCCGATCCAGTCTGCGACGAACATCCTGCATGTCCGCGAGCGTGAGCTCTTGGGGCGCGCCCGGAGCGCGGGAGCCAAAGCGCAGCAGATAGGAGGGATGAAACACCGGCAGGTAGGCGCGCCCTTGCTGCTCAATCCATTGGCCCCGCAGTTTGCTGATGCCGCCTTTGATGCCCAAGACCGCCTGCAGTGCTGTGGCTCCCGCTAGCACCACTAGGGGGGGATCCAGCAGCTCCAGTTGCTGATGCAGCCAAGGCAAGCAGCGCTCGATCTCTGTGCGCGTGGGCTTGCGGTTTTGGGGTGGCCGGCACTTGATCACATTGGCGATGTAGAGGTCGCGGCGGCTATCAAGCCCGGCTTCCCCCAAGAGCTTCTCCAGCAGTTGTCCGGCCCGGCCAACGAACGGTTCACCCTGTTCGTCTTCCTGTTGGCCTGGGGCCTCACCAATCAGCAGCACGCGTGCCTGGGGATTGCCTCGCCCCACGACCACGTTGTGCCGAGTTGTGGCCAGCTCGCAGCGTTCACAGCCGTGGCAAGCGGCGCTGAGGTGGGGCCAGGAGCTGCTCATCGGGCCCACTCCAGAAGCAACAGGCGATTGCCTTCGGGATCTTCGATCCAGACTTCACGTCCAAAGGACTCCTGGCGAATCGATTCCAGGGCCCTGGCCCCTTGGGCCAGGGCTTGCTCAAGGCTGCTCTGGAGATTGGCGCTGGGCAGGCAGAGCGCTAGACGGCCGTGTTGCGCTGGTTGGGGCCTTTGCGTTGAGGGTTGGTAGATGACCAACTGCTGGCCCTGGCTCAGCGTGAGTTGCTGCACCGAACCCTTGACCTCAACGGGCACGTTCAGCAGCTGGCTGTAAAAGCGTGCCAAGGCCGCTGGGGCCTCACTGGCCAGAACCCAGAACGGTGCACCCATTGCCGCGGTGTTGCCCCGCACAGCATGCCCGAGTGCTGAGGCACACTGGAGGATTCGAAGATCCGAGCGGCACCACGAGGGTGTGCCCATGCCCATGAAGCTTTCGGCCCGCGCGGCTTCGTTGCAGCCATCTCTGACGCTTGCCATTGCGGCCCGGGCTAAACAGCTGCAGGCCGAGGGGCAGGACATTTGCAGCCTCAGTGCTGGAGAACCCAACTTCGACACGCCGGCCTTCATTCGCCAGGCGGCAGCGGCGGCCCTCGAGCAGGGCATGACCCGCTACGGCCCAGCCGCTGGCGATCCAGAGCTACGCCAAGCCATCGCTGAGAAGCTCAGCCGCTGCAATGGCATGGCGGTTCGCAGTGACCAGGTGCTGGTCACCAATGGCGGCAAGCAGGCGCTTTACAACCTCTTTCAGGTGCTGCTCGACCCTGGCGATGAGGTGTTGCTGCCGGCGCCGTACTGGCTGACCTACCCCGAGCTGGCGCGCTTGGCAGGAGCCGAGGTGCGCTTGCTCAGCAGCAATGCCAGCGATGGCTTCCGCCTTGATCTCGAGGCCCTCGAAGCCTTGATCACACCCAAGAGCCGCTTGCTGGTGCTCAACACACCCTCCAATCCAACGGGATTGGTGTTGCAGCGCGAGGAGTTGGAAGCCATTGCCGCCTTGTTGCGCCGCCATCCGCAGGTGGCTGTGGTTTGCGATGAGATCTACGAGCACCTGCTCGCCGATGGGCAAACCCATCACAGCCTTGCCGCTTTGGCGCCTGATCTGGCTGATCGGTTGTTCGTTGTTAATGGCTTCGCCAAAGGTTGGGCCATGACGGGCTGGCGCTTGGGCTATTTGGCGGGTCCTGCCGAGGTGGTCAAAGCGGCCATCGCCTTGCAGAGCCAGAGCACCAGCAATGTCTGCAGCTTTGCCCAGCGCGGGGCTCTGGCGGCATTGCAAGCACCGCTGGACTGTGTCCAGGAGATGGCCCGTAGCTTTTCGCAGCGCCGCAGCCATCTCACCGCTGGTTTGCAACAGCTCAGCAATGTGGTGGTGGTGCCCCCGAATGGGGCCTTCTACGCCTTCCCGGATATCAGTGCCTTTGGCCTCGATTCAATGACCTTCTGCCAGCAATTGCTCGATCAAAAAGGATTGGCGGTAGTGCCCGGGGTGGCCTTTGGCGATGACCGTTGCATCCGTCTGTCTTGTGCCGTCAAGACGGCCACCATCGATGACGGCTTGAGCCGTCTGAACTCTTTCCTGCACACGCTCTGATCTTCTTGATTCGGTTTCTTTCTCTGGCTCTGGTGCTGCTGCTGGCACCGGTGGCCCCTGCCCTGGCTTCCCAGGTGCTGAGGATTAGCGCGATTCCCGATCAAAACCCAGAACGGCTCAACCGCCTCTATGGCCTGTTGGCCAAAGAACTCAGTGATCAGCTGGGCGTGCCGGTGAAGTACAAGCCCGTTGTCGATTACGGCGCTGCTGTCACTGGCTTCCGCCGCGGGGATCTTGATTTGGTTTGGTTTGGCGGGCTCACCGGGGTCCAAGCTCGGTTGCAGACCCCTGGCTCCAAGGTCATTGCGCAGCGCGATGTGGATGCCAAGTTCCGCTCGGTTTTCATCGCCAACCAATCGGCTGGCCTGAAGCCTTTCAGTGCTCAAAACGACCTGCAGCAACTCAAGGGCAAGCGCTTTGCCTTCGGCTCAGAGAGCTCCACCTCCGGCCGTTTGATGCCCCAATACTTCCTCGCTCAGGCAGGGGTAACCCCGAAAGACTTTGCCTCTGGCCGCCCGGGTTTCAGCGGCAGCCACGACGCCACCCTTGCGCTGGTGCAAAGCGGCGCTTATCAAGCCGGTGCCCTCAATGGCCAGGTGTGGGATAGCCGCCTGAAGGAAGGCAAGGTCGATACCAACAAGGTGGTGCTCTTGTGGCGCACTCCGCCCTATGCCGACTACCACTGGATCGCCCAGGGCAATTTGGATCAGCGCTTTGGTGCTGGGTTCACAGGCAAGCTGCAGCAGAGCTTGCTCAACCTCAGCCCAAGCCAGCCGCGCCAAAAAACCATCCTGGAGCTGTTTGCGGCAGGACGGTTCATTCCGGCCAAGGACGCTGACTACGCCAATATCGAGGCGGTGGGCCGATCGCTCGGCAAGATCCGCTGATGCTGGAGCTGAGGGATGTCACGGTTCCAGGGCGTGAGCGCCCGCGGCTCCGTGGCCTCAGCCTCAGCCTCAAACCTGGAGAGCGCGTTGCCCTGGTGGGGGCCAGCGGCGCGGGGAAAAGCACCCTGCTCGCTGTGGCCAATGGATTGATTCAGCCCAGCAGCGGTTCGGTGCAGTGGTTTGGCGAACCACGGCTTCGCCGCCGCTTGCGCTCGCGGATTGGCACGCTCTGGCAAGACCTGCGCTTGATCGAAGGAATCTCTGTTCAGCACAACCTCAACACCGGCCGCCTAGCGGCCTGGTCGTGGTGGCAGGTGCTGCTCAACCTGCTGCAGCCCTTGGAGTCTCGCCCCTGCGCTGAAGCGCTCGCCCAGGTGGAACTGGACGCATCACTGCTCCCCTTGCCCCTGAGCTCGCTCTCGGGTGGGCAGCGTCAGCGGGTGGCCTTGGCGCGGCTGCTGCGTCAAAACGCGGAGTTGCTGTTGGCCGATGAACCCCTCGCCCAGCTCGATCCGCCCTTGGCACGGCGCTTGTTGCAGTTGCTATTGGGGTTGGCAATGCCTCCTCGGGGGTTGTTGATGAGCCTGCACCGCTCCGATTGGTTGGAGGATTTTGATCGGGTGGTAGGCCTGCGCCACGGTGAACTGTTATTTGATTGCCCTCCTTCGGCGCTGTCAGCCGCGGATTTGGAGCAGCTGTATTCATGAGCCCCGCTGGCCAGCTGCTGCTGCCCGCGTTGGTGCTGTTGCCGCTGCTGGCGCTGCTGCCAGCGTCCTGGCATGGCGGCGGCTTTGATCTGATCGGCCAGTTCCTGGTGGCGGCGGTTCAACCCAGCACCGATCCAGCTTTGATCGCGGCATCGCTCAGAGGAATCGCCGTCACCGTGGCGGTGGCTCTCTGGTCGTGGCTGTTCAGCTTGTTGCTTGGCGTGATTGGCGGGGTTCTCTCCGCTGAGGTGGTGAGCCGCACGCTCTGGGGGTGCAGTTGGCCGGCGCTGCTGTTGCGCCGCGTGCTCGTGATTCCGCGCTCGTTGCATGAGCTGCTGTGGGGCTTGATCCTGTTGCAGCTGCTCGGCTTGCATCCGGCTGTGGCGGTGCTGGCCATTGCTCTGCCCTATGGAGCCTTGTTTGCCCGTGTGGTGGCCGAACAGCTCGATGGCTTGCCGCGCCGCAACCTTGAGGCGTTGCGGTTGGCGGGTGCGCCGGCTCCCGCCGCGTTGTTGATGGCGCTCTCGCCGCCGCTTTGGCCCCAGTTGCTCAGCTATGGGGGCTACCGGCTTGAGTGCGCCTTGCGCTCGGCCACCTTGCTGGGGGTGTTTGGCCTTGGGGGCATTGGCGCTGATCTGCGCTTGGCCCTGCAGTCCTTGCAGTTCCATGAGGTGTGGACCAGCCTTTGGCTGTTGGCCGCGGTGATGCTGGCCCTCGAGCTGGTGTTGGCGCGCTTGCGGCAGCGCTGGCAAGAGCCCAACCGCGAATTGCTTGGTGGCTTCGCCGCCTTGCTGTTGCTGTTGCTGCCGGCATCGCGCTGGTTGGAGCTGCGCTGGCAGGTGCTGTTTTCCCCCTGGCAATGGCCGGAGGTGCTGCCCCTGTGGGACCCCAACGGTTGGCTGCAGGACTGGCCGCAGTTGATTGGCAGCACGCTGCTGCTGACCGCCCTCGCGGCTTTGTTGGCGGTGGCCCTGTTGCCGTTGTTGTTGCTGCTCTTGGGGCCAGGGCGCTGGCCGCGCTTGTTGCTGTCAGCGTGCGGTCTATTGGCGCGTTTGCTGCCGCCGCCCTTAACCGCTCTGTTGCTGCTGTTTGTGCTTCAGCCCGGGCTATTACCGGCGGTGTTGGCGCTGGGTATTCACAACGCCGGGATCCTTGGACGTCTTGGTCTGGAGGGGCTGGACGCCTTGCCACCCCAGCCGGCTCAGGCATTGCGGCTCGCCGGCGGCAGTCCGCGGCAGGTGTTGCTGATGGCTGGCTTCAACGGCATCGGCCGCAGCTATCTGAGTTTTGGTGCCTACCGCGCTGATGTGATCCTGCGCGAAAGCGTGGTGGTGGGGCTGGTGGGTGCCGGTGGTTTGGGGGTGGTGCTGCTGGAGTCGTTGAGTTCGTTTGCCTGGGGCGAGGTGTTGCCGGTTTTGGTGGTGTATGCCGCCCTCACTTTGGTGGGCGAACAATTGGCTGATCTGTATCGCCGCCGCTTGCTGAGCGGTCCGCTCCCCCAGGAGGGGTGTCCCCCCTCTGCGAGCAGCTAATCAACACCATGTGCTGGAGCTGAGCCTGAGGTTCAGAGCTCATCTGCACCGTGATGACCAAATCTCAAGCGCCGACGCCCGAGCTGTTGGCCTTGCATCGCCGCTATGGCCAGAGCCGTTGCCTCAAGCTTCGCAACCGGCTTGTTGAAGCCCACCTCAATCTCGTGCGTCAGCAGGCCGCCCGCTTTTCCCAGGCCAGCAGCGCCTGCTACGACGACTTGTTTCAGCAGGGCTGCTTTGGGCTGCTCGATGCTGTTCAGCGCTATCAACCGCAGCGGGGCTATGCCTTCAGCACCTATGCGGTCACGTTGATTCGCGGCCAAATGCAGCACTACCTGCGTGATAGGCACCACCTGATTCGCTCCCCTTGGCGGCTGCGTCAGCTGTTGAGCCGTTGGGATCAGTTGCAAAACCAGCGCCAGCAAGCCGGCCTGCCGCCTCTGGATCGGCGCGGCCAGGCCCGCAGCCTCGGCTGCCGCGTTGAGCGCCTGCAGATGGCTTTACAGATGCGCGCAGCCTTGAATCTGCGTTCCTTCGATGCCGCCCCTGAGGGCATCGCTTTCGAGCCCGCCGATCAGCGTCCTACCCCAGAAGCACGCTTGGCGGAAGCGGAACTGGAGGAGTGGATCGAGGCGCAGAGCCCGGATGATCAACTCCTCTTACGCGGCGTGATGCACCAAGGCTTGAGTCAGCGCCAGTTGGCACGTCAATTGGGTTGGTCGCCATGCCGCGTGAATCGGCGCCTCCAACAGCTGCGTCAGCAGGCGCTGCAGCAGTTCAACGCAACACCACCATCGCGGCCGCGGCGGCAATGGCCGTCATCAGGGCATTGACCCCTTCATTGCTGAGCCAAGGCAGCTGAGGCTGCAGTTCGCTGCCGATCAAGCTCTCCACCAAGGTGGCGAGCCAGGCGATCACGCTGATCGGCAGCAGCAGCTCCCAACCCACGAGCGACAGGCTGCAACCAATCAGGCTGAACACACCAGCACCAGCCAGGCTGGCGAGGGTGCCTTCCAAGCTCACGGCGCCTTCGGTGCCTGGGGTAACCACTTGCAATCGGCTCAAGCTGATGGTTGTGCGGCCCCAGCGTTTGCCGATTTCACTGCCGCAGGTGTCGCCGAGCTTGGCCGCAAAGCTGGCCACAAAACCAACAAGCAACAGATGGGTTGGGGCTCCGGGCAGTTGGCTCAGCAGCGCTAATGCTGCGCCTGTGGCCGCTGAGCCCCAAACGTTTTCTGGGCCGCGCCGGCCGCCACGGGCTTCTGCAATCCCCAGTTCCGCCTTGCGGGCAAAGCCCAACTTGGTGACTGCCGAGCCAAGGGCCAGATAGAGCACCACCGCGAGCCAGCCCCGCCATCCCAGCGTGGCTCCCAGCAGGGTTCCCAAGGCCCAGGCATGCCACCAGCCGCTGCGCGTCAGTACTGGCACACGCTTGACCGGCAGGATCAGGCCGGCATTGATCAGGGCACTGAGGCCCCAGGCCGCTACGGCCCCCATGGCGATGGCGCAAAACCGGTCCAGTCAAGCGGGACAGCACCAGAAACCAAAGCAAATATTTGAATAAGAAGAGATTGTGTGACGGTTAAGATACTGCTTATTGGTTTGAGCTATCAATATTGGTTGATGTGTTGAATGGCACGTCTCATCAGGAGGAGGAGTGAGCGACAAGGTCGCTGCAGCTGCCTGGGATGAGTGTCTGGTTGAATTGGCGGGTCCACCGGCTGGTTGGTGGTACGTGCGCCCTGTTCCCAGAGCGCTGCAACAAAGCTTGGGCCGGCGTTCCATTCGCCGCTACCTCGCCTCGACATTCGTTCAAGCCCATCGCCTGGCGGCCGATGTGCATGAGCAGGTAGAGCGTTTGCTGGGCCTCAGCGCCGGAGAGCTTCAGCTGCGTGGGCGCGAAATTCGCCTGGTGGCTCGCGAGTGTGCCCGCCGCTGGCGTGAGCGACTCTCAGCAGCAGCCCTGCCAACCCCAAGCCGGCCTGATGAATCCGAGCTGGTGGAGCTGTTGATGAACGGCTTCCGCAGTCGTGGATTGGTGCTTGAGGAGCCAGATTTTTTGGAGGCGCGTGAGGCGTTTCTGGCCCAGCTCGTCAGGCCTTTGCCGCCGCTGCCGGCCCCCCGCCTTCGGCCCAACACCGTGGCGGGTTGGGTCGCCGCGCGTCAGCGTTTGCGGCCTGTGAGTGCCAGCACGCGCCAGGCCTGGCAGCGGGAGCTGCGGCGGCTGCTGGTCTTTAGCGATGTCAGCCTGCCCGGGGCGATCACCGAGGGCGCGGCCTTTCGCTGGCGCAACCATGTGCTGAGCAGCGTCAGCCTCGCCACAGCCCAGCGCCGGTTGAGCTTGATTGATGCGTTTTACGCCGATGCCCTGCGCTCGGCCCTGGTGGAGCACAACCCCTTTGCCTCTCTGCCGCCGCTCCACGCCAGCAGCCTCCCTCTGAGGCCCCTCAATCCTGAACTGCTCAAAGAGCTCGACCACGAGCGCCGCAGCGATCCCATCTATGCCCTGGTTCGTTGGCTTGGCTTGAGGCCAAGAGAGGCGGCTGAGCTCAGGCCCATCGATTGGACCTGCCTCGATGGCAATCCAGTGCTGTGCATTCGTTCGGGCCGTTCGGCTCAGCAGCGCTGTCTGCAAATTCCCGAGCCCTTGAAGCCGCTCTGGCAGCAATGCAATGGGCCTGGCGAGACCCCCCTCTGGGGTGAGTTGCCTGATGTAACCCCGCCGCTGTTGGCCCGCCGCTGGGCTGATGGCCTGCGGCGTCACAGCTTTTGTAATGCCACAGAACTGCGCCAAGAGTGCGCCCGCCAGTGGCGCCAGCAAGGGGTTTCCGAGCCGGTCGTGCGTCAGTTGTTGGGTGCGGCCAGGAGCACGCGGATGTTGCACTGCCCAACGGAAACCACACAGCCGGACATCTGCACCTGATAATCAGCGCTGGCCTTGGTGTGAGCTGTGGTGCTGGACAAGCTTCTTGGTGGTGAGCGCAAGCCTTTTTTGGTGCTGTCAGAAGAGAGCAACACCGATGTGGTGATTGCCCCCACCAGGCCTGAAGAACCCGAGGCCGATGAGGCCAGCGCAGCCTTAGAGGCGCCGATCCTGTTTGCCCAAGGCGTTGCACCAGCACAGCCAGCTGCCGCTCAAGCCAAGCCCGCAGCCACCAAATCCCAGCCTGCAGCAGCCCAAGCGCAGCCCGAGTCCAGCCCCGCCCAGCCGGAAAAAGCGCTCACCACTGCCGAGTTGCTGGCTGCTCAGCGCGCGACAGAAACCAAAGCAGCTCCGGTGCGCAGCACCGAAACCTTTGCGGCTGAATTGCTCAACCCCGCCAACGTCCTGCCCCGCCGCCGCCGCCGCCCCGGCGCTGCCTTGGCTGGTTTTAAAGAAATGGTTGGGAATTTGTCGCGCTGAGCCGCTGCCTTTGGTGTTGCATCACGGCTAAGCCGCTGATGGCAGCGGTGGATGCTCGCAAGATGTTTGGTCCCAAGCTCACGGGCTGCCAACCATGAGCGGCAGCTGCTTGGCGCTCATCGTCCGTCCAGCCGCCTTCCGGGCCGCAGGCCAACTGCCAACGTTGTGTCGGTGAGGCTGCTTCCAACACCTCAGCTAAGAGCGGCACGCCGGCTTCGCGGGTCACGCCAATGCAGCGCAGCTCCCCGGCTGACTTGGCCTGGCTTAAGCCATCGATGGCGCTCGACACCGGGTGCAGTTGCGGCAGCCAGAGCCGCTCGCACTGCTCACAGGCTTCCTGCAGCTGGCTTTGCCAACGCTGTGGGCGTTGACCCTTGGATTCCACAACCGAGCGTTGGGCCTGCAGCGGTCTGAGCTGATTGAGGCCCAGCTCGCAGGTCATGCGCACAACAACCTCAAAATCTCGGCGGATCAATCCCATCAACAACACCAGTTCGAGTTGCTGGGGTGGTTGTTGCTCCACGCATGCCCCTTGTTGCGCCCAACCGTTGCTGCGTAACTCGGCCTGGTGCAAGCCGCCCTGGCCATCGACGATGGCAAAGGGGCTGCCAGGCCGCAGCCGCAGCACCTTCTCGAGGTAGTGCCGTTCATCGCTGGTGAGTTCCACATCCTGTCCGCAGCCGGCTAAGCGCTGCGGTGTGATCAGGATCCGGCGCAGTTCAGCCATGGCGAGCGCCTCGGCTCACTCTTCAAAGAAACGTTCATCGCCAGCTTCTGCTGGCCAGTCGTCATTGATGCCGCCCACCCGCAACTCAAGGATCTCCACGTACTCGCGATCAATACTGTGCAACCCATTGATCAGGGCATCGAGGCCCACGCCATCGCTCGTGCCGAGATCACACCAAATGCGTGCCCAGTTGTCCTGGTATTCCATATCGCCGATGTTGTGCATCAACGCATTGGAGCTGCCGCTCACGCTTTCGTTGTCGTAAGCCATCCAGCTCACATCAGCGCCCTGCTCATGCACTTGCAGGTTTTCTGCGTTGAAGCTGCCCAGCCGGCCCAGGTAATACCAGCTGTTAAATAGCTCTTCGATGTATTGGCGTTCGCCCTGCCCCGGTTGGTTGGGAAACCGCAACCAGAACCAGCAATCGAAAGCGTCGAATTCGCGAAACTGGACTTCCATGGCGTCAAGCTAGGTCTCTGTGCGGCGAGGACGCCAAAGGGTGCTGGAGCTTGATCAGGTTGCTTATCACCCGGCGGCAGCTGAGGCCGCGATCCTTAGTGGAGTGAGTTTGAAGCTGGCTGCGGGGCGTCCGGCCTTGGTGGTGGGCCGCAGCGGCAGCGGTAAGACAACCTTGTTGGAGTTGATTGCTGGGTTGGCCAGCCCGGATCAAGGGCAGATCAGCTGGCAAGGTTCCCCCACCACCGCCCGTCAACGGCGCTGGCTCAGTGGTTTGGTGTTCCAATTCCCCGAGCGCCATTTCATTGGTTTGACGGTGGGCCAAGAGCTCAAGTTGGGGCACCGTCGCCTCAGCTCTGAACGCTTGCAGCAGGCCTTAGCCCAAGTGGGCTTGGCCGGTTTGCCACTGACCCAGGCGCCCGAACGCCTCAGTGGCGGTCAGCAGCGGCGCTTGGCTCTGGCGGTGCAGTTGCTGCGCGAGCCAGGCATCTTGTTACTCGATGAGCCCACGGCCGGTCTGGATTGGTCAGTGCGTCAGGAGATGGTGAGTCTGGTGGGCGAGCTGGCCCGCGACCGGCTGGTGCTCATCGTCACCCACGAACCGGAGGGGTTTGATTCTGTGGCTGGGGCCTCCTACCTCCTGCAGCAAGGACGCTGCGTACCATTCAGCCTTTCGCGCGCTGCCCATGGCTGATCGGTTGGTGCGTGCGATGGCTGCAGGAGGTGGTATTCGACTGGTGGCGGTCACCACCACCGAAACCACTCGAATGGCCCGCGAGCGCCATCAGCTCTCGTTTTTGGCCAGTGCCCTGCTCGGCCGCGCCATGACCGCTGGCCTGCTGCTGGCCAGCTCAATGAAGGTGGCCCATGGCCGCGTCACCCTGCGAACCCAATCCGATGGGCTCCTCAAAGGGCTCAGCGTCGATGCCGGCCGGGATGGCCGGGTGCGCGGTTATGTGGGAAACCCCAGCCTCGAGCTTGATCTGGTGGGTGATCCGGCCAGCTTTGATTTCAAGCAAGCCCTTGGCACGGGCTATCTGAATGTGATGCGAGATGAGGGCCAAGGGCCCCCATACAGCAGCACGGTGGAGCTGGTGAGTGGCTGCATTGGTGAAGACGTGGCCTCCTACCTGCTGCACTCCGAACAAACCCCCTCAGCAGTGTTTGTTGGCGAGCACATCGACTCCAGCGGGATCCGCTGCAGTGGAGGCGTGTTGGTGCAGGTGCTGCCCAAGGCGGCCCGTGAGCCTGCTTTGGTGGCCTTGCTGGAAGACCGTTGCCGCGAAATCACAGGCTTCTCACAGCGATTGGAGGCCTGCCAAGGGGATCTGCATGCCCTGCTGCGGGATGTGTTCCCTGATCTGGACCCTGAGGTGCTGGCCGATGAGCAGGCTGAGCAACCCGTGGAGTTCTTCTGCCCCTGCACGCGGGAGCGCAGTCGAGGTGCGCTTGCCTTGCTGGGAGCCGAGGAGCTCGCCGACATGATCGAGAAGGACAACGGAGCTGAGCTCACCTGTCACTTCTGTGGAGAGGTCTATCGCTTCAGCGGCGAGGAGCTGGCAGCGCTGATTGAAGCGCTGCCTCGTTCGGCTTGATCTAGCTCAGCAGCAGGCTGATTGGCCCCATGCCAGCGGCTTGGCGGCGTTCTTGCTCCAGGCTCTTTTCGTAGAAGGCCTTGAGGTCTTGGTGCTTTTTGACCGGTTGGCCGTAGAAGCTTTTCGCCTGCAGGGTGGGTAGTGAGGCCCACTCGGGAGCCAGCTTGGCCAGCAGTTGCGGCGTCAGCTCGCCTTGATCAGCCATGGCCAGGGCATTACGGCGCTCAATTAAAAACAGCGCGGCCTGGTCTTGGTTGCGGGGACCGAAATCTCCAAGCCCCAGCTTGCTGGAGGCCATCTTCCAAGTGCCGGGTAAGAACTGATAAGCGCCAGCAGCAGCGCTGGTGTAGCGCTTGACGATCACTTTTTCTGGATGCTTCGCAAAGCTGCTGAAGGTGGAACCTCCGTAGAGCACCCGGTAGCCCATGTCAGAGCCCTTCTTCCAGGTGCCTTCGGCAAAACGAATGGTGTTGAGCAGAGCTTTGCGCTCAGGGGTCAGCACATAGCTCGGGCGTGCTTGCTCCTGCCGCGCGGTCAGAACCCGTGCAGCCATGGAGGATTGCAAGTAGGAGGCACTTCCTTCGGAGGTGATGACCAGAGCGCCACTGAGGGCGCAGAAGCTCAAGCCAAGACCAGATCGCAGAGTGAGGGCCAGATCCATGCAGTCGCTGTTAATCGACGGACCGCCAGTGTTTCGAATTAACGGTTGTTTACGCTCTGCCCGACGAAAAGGGTTGCCAACACGGAAGGCCGTCCTAGCCGAATCGAGAGAAGGGCCAAGACGCGCAAGTCGCAGTCTGCGACAGAGCTGAGATCAGGGGTATCGGCGTCTGAGGGTTTGATGAGGACGGCCGCCGAGGCGCCCAATGATTACCTCTGTTTATCTTTGCTTCAGAAACTAATTAGCTGTCGCGGGTCTGGCGAAGCCCATGGCTTCTTGAACCCGTTGCAGGGTTTGCTCGGCCACCGCGCTGGCCCGTTCCCGCCCCGCCGCCAGCACCTGATCGAGGCCGCTGCGGTCAGCACTGATTTCGCTGTAACGCTGCTGAATCGGCCTGAGGGCCTCCACCGTGGTCTCGGCGAGCAGGGGTTTGAAGCGTCCCCAGCCCATCTCGGCACATTCGCTGGACACCTGCTCACGGCTCTGGCCGCTGAGTAGCGCATAGAGCCCAAGCAGGTTGTCGGCCTCAGGGCGCTCAGGGTTGCCGAATTCCAAACCCATCACCGGGTCGGTTTTGGCGCGCTTGATCTTCTTGGTGATCAGCTCCGGTGGATCGAGCAGGTTGATCCGCGCCCCCTCGTTGGGATCGCTTTTGCTCATCTTGGCGCTGCCATCGGTGAGGCTCATCACACGGGCCCCCTCTTTCATGATCATCGGTTTGGGGACCTTGAGCACCGGCGTCTCCTCGCTGCCAAAGCGGCTATTGATCCTCTGCTGCGCAATGTCTCGGGCGAGTTCGAGGTGCTGTTTTTGATCTTCGCCAACCGGCACTTGGTCGGCGTCATAGAGAAGGATGTCGGCGGCCATCAACACCGGGTAATCCAGCAGGCCCACGGACACGTTGTCGCCCTGTTTAACGGCTTTTTCCTTGAACTGGATCATTCGCTCAAGCCAGTTCAGCGGCGTGACGCAGTTGAGGAGCCACGCCAGTTCCGCGTGCGCGGGGACCTGGCTCTGCACGAAGACAGTGGCCTGCTCCGGATCGATGCCGCAGGCCAAATAGAGCGCTGCCGTCGAGCGCGTGTCGGCGGCGAGTTGCTTCGGGTCGTGGGGGACCGTGATGGCATGGAGGTCCACAACACAAAAAAAGGTGTCGTGGCTGCGTTGCAGGTCCACCCAATTGCGGATGGCTCCAAGCCAGTTGCCGAGATGCAAAGACCCTGTGGGCTGAACACCCGACAGCACCCTGGGTCTTGCCATCAGGCCTCCGCTTCGGTGCTAGTGGCCTCGCTGGCCGCTTCGGTGCTGGCTTCGTCGCTGGCCGCTGCTGATTCCGTTGTTGTCTCTTCGTCAGCAGCAGCAGCAGGTTCTTCAGCAGCGGGTTCGGGCTCGGGCTCGGGAGCCGCAGGCTTGCTGGGACGGGCAAACGGGTTGGGGCGTGCATCGCGCTGGCCTTGGCCATCGCCGCCTCGGCGTTCGCCGCGCGGGGGACGGCCGCCACCGCTGCGCTTCTGCTGACTGATCACCTCATCGAGGGCCCCCTGCTCCAGCAGATCAGCCATGGTGCGCAGGGAGAAACCCAGCACGGCCACGGTGGAGCGCAGTTGAAAGGCTTCTTGCAGCGTGCGGGCCGCCTGCAATTCGTTATCGCTTAGGCGGATCCGGAAGCCGCCAGCACCATCGCGCTGGCCGCCTTGGCGAGAGCGCCCGCGTCCTCCTTGTTCCCGATCCTGATCGGCCATCAACCCTGCCCGTTGCAGCGGCTCAGTTTGGCCTATCGCCGGTCGTTTTGGGCAGCCAGTGACAGCTCAGCCGTTGTTTGCCGTCGCGGCGCGGCAAGACCAAAAGTGGCAATTCAGGCTTGCCGCTGTGGAGAGTGCGCCGGTAGCGCTCAATCAAGGTGAGGTAGTCCTCAAGACTCCACAGGCAGCTGGGCTGCTGTTGTTCTTGCCAGAAGCGGCGCAGGGCCCGATGGCAGGCCTCAGGGCCAAAGTCTTGCCAGCACAGTTGTTCGGCTTCATCGGCCGGCATTCCTTGCTCCAGCAGCGACTGGAAGCGCACCAACTCCGGTGCGTGGGCCGAGCTGTCGACCGGGAATTGGCCCAGCAGCGCATCAATGCTGAGGATGTCCAATTGCAGCCAGCTGCGATCGAGTACAGGGACGGGCAAGCCTTCATCCCAGCCCGAAGTGGCCAGCAGGAGCTCCCAGCAGCGTTGCAGCTGAAGGTGCAGTCGCGGTAGTGGCGGCAGTGGCGATCCCATCGTTCCCAAGGTAAAAACAGCGTCCATCCCTTGCGAGGGGTCTTAGACAGGGGCTGTCAACGCCGTTTCATGCCGATCCCCGCGCTTGCCACTCGCCCTTGGCTGAAGCCAGCCCTTGTGGGCTCAGCCTTGCTCGGTGGTGGTGTGGTGCTTGGCGATCTTCTCCATGGCGGCGCCAGCTCCCTTGGTTTGTTGGCGGCAGCGTCTGCTGGCTTGTGGTGGATCGGCGGTCGCCGCCAACAGCCGGAAGACCGGCTGCCCCAGTCCCCCAAAGCTCTGC
>CENJ01039443.1_pt1 | contig 18549 bp, 17 predicted proteins | sample 356161 | NCBI WGS metagenome assembly CENJ01 (sample SAMEA2619531, study PRJEB7988) | marine metagenome | biome: marine biome (ENVO:00000447); feature: surface water layer (ENVO:00002042); material: "saline water (ENVO:00002010), including plankton (ENVO:xxxxxxxx)" | depth 5 m
GATGCATTGAATGAAGCTCTTAGAGATTGGGTTACAAACGTAGATGACACTTTCTATATAATTGGAACCGTTGCCGGCCCATCTCCATATCCAGAATTAGTGAGAGACTTTCAAGCAATTATAGGAAGAGAAGTAATAGATCAAATGAAAGGTATTGACAAAAAAGTTGATGCTTTAGTTGCTTGTGTTGGGGGAGGATCTAATGCATTAGGACTTTTTTATCCATATATAGATAGTGATGCCAAAATATATGGAGTTGAAGCTGCAGGTGACGGACTAGATACAGAAAAACACTCTGCTCCATTAAATAAAGGCAAGATTGGCGTACTTCATGGTAACAGGACTTATCTATTAGAGGATGAAAATGGTCAGATTATCGAGACCCATAGCATTTCTGCTGGACTAGATTACCCTGGGGTCGGTCCTGAGCATGCATTACTCAAAGATCTTGGTAGAGTAAATTATAAATCAGCAACTGATAAAGAGGCGTTGGAAGCTTTTCACGAATTATCTAGAGTTGAGGGAATAATACCGGCATTGGAAACAAGTCATGCGGTAGCATATGCAATTAAGCTTGCTGCTCAAATGAAAAAAGGTGAGAATATAGTTATAAATTTATCAGGCAGGGGTGATAAAGATTTAAACACTGTAGCAAGAATAGAGGGCATTGAAATTTGAGTCGAATAGATAAAACATTCCAAAAATTAAAAGAGAATCAAAAAACCTGTTTAATTTCATATATAACGGCTGGTGATCCATCTATAGAAGATAGCTTAGATATTATGAAAACATTAGTTGCTTCTGGGACAGATATAATTGAGTTAGGCGTGCCTTTTTCAGACCCAATGGCAGATGGGCCAACTATTCAAAGAGCGTGTGAAAGAGCATTAAGTAACAATACATCTTGTGTTGATATTTTTAGTTTAGTACAAAAATTTAGAAAAGATAATGCTAAAACGCCTATAGTTTTGATGGGCTATTTAAATCCAATTGAAAGAATGGGATATGATTTGTTTGCTAAATCTGCAAGTGAATGTGGAGTAGATGCAATTTTGGTTGTTGATTTACCTCATGAAGAAGCAGAAGACGTTGTAAATATTTTTAAAAAATATAATTTAGAAAGTATATTTTTAATCGCTCCAAATACAAAAGTTGAAAGAATCAAGAAAATAGCGAATTATGCGTCTGGATTTTTGTATTACGTTTCTTTAAAAGGTGTAACTGGTGCATCAACTTTAGATATAAATAAGACAAACGAACAGTTGAAAATCATTAAAGGTATTATAAAACTTCCTTTAGCAGTAGGGTTTGGAATTAAAGACGCTAATACAGCAAAAATATTATCCAAAGAAGCCGATGCTATAGTGATTGGAAGTGCTATTGTAAATATCATTGAAAGCGAATATGGAGATAATTTAAAGACAAATAATGATATTATGCAATTGATGAATCCAATAAGGATAAAGCTTGATGAAAACATTATTTCTGGAGATAAATTATGAGTTGGTTTGAAAAACTTATGCCTTCTAAAATTAGAGTAGATAGAAGTAAAAGTAAAAAAGTTATTCCAGAAGGTATTTGGGAAAAATGCCCAAGCTGCCAAACAGTTCTCTATAGAGAAGATATTATTCAAAATAAATATGTTTGTTCTAACTGTGGTTATCATATGAGAATAAGTGCACGAGACAGATTGGATATGTTTCTTGATACAGAAAATAAAGAAGAATTATTTGCTAAATTATCATCAAAGGATTTTTTAAAGTTTAAAGATAGTAAAAAATATAAAGATAGAATTTCTGAAGCTAAAAGCAAAACAAATGAGAATGATGCTTTGTTAGTGATGCAAGGAAAAATAAATGGAATAGAGGTGGTAGCTGCCGCATTTGAATTCTCGTTCATGGGAGGCTCTATGGGTTCAGTCGTAGGAGAGAAATTTACAAGAGCAGCAAAAGTGTCTATTTCAAAAAAAATTCCGTTAATATGTTTCTCTGCTAGCGGTGGGGCAAGAATGCAAGAATCATTAGTATCTTTATTTCAGATGTCTAAAACCTCAAGCGCTATTTCCGATATGCGAAAAAATGCTATTCCATTTATTTCGGTCTTAACTGATCCAACAATGGGAGGAGTTTCCGCAAGTCTAGCAATGCTTGGTGATATCAATATCGCTGAACCTAAAGCTCTTATTGGTTTTGCGGGACCAAGGGTAATTGAACAAACCGTCAGAGAAACACTACCAGAAGGTTTTCAAAGAAGTGAGTTTTTGCTTGAGCACGGAGCAATAGATATGATTATTGACAGAAGGAATATGAAAGTCGAGATTACAAACTTAATTAAAATTTTAGTTAACAATCCTGCCGCGAAAGCAGATACATCTATAAATTAATTAATTATTAGAATTGAAAAACTTTACTTTAGATGAGTGGATAGAATGGCAATGTAAATTACATTCTACCAATATGGATTTTAATCTTACCAGAATTAAGGAAGTTGCCGATAAGTTAAATGTTTTAAAGACTAAATCGTTAGTTTTTACTGTTGCTGGAACTAATGGGAAAGGCTCTACAGTAGCAATATTAGAATCAATATTAATTGAAAACGGCTTTAATGTTGGATCATATACATCACCGCACCTTATAAATTTTAATGAAAGAATCAAAATAAATAAAATACATGCAAGCACAAAAGAAATTTGTGAAGCATTTGAGATTATTGAGGAATCTAGAGGAGATGTAACCCTAACTTTTTTTGAATTTAGCACATTAGCTGCTTTTATAGTTTTCAGCAAAAAAAAGCTTGATATTGTTATTTTAGAAGTTGGATTAGGTGGAAGACTTGATGCAGTAAATATAATTGATCCAGACGTTTCAATTATTACAAATATTGGTTTAGATCATACATCAATATTAGGAGATAATTTAGAAAAAATTGCATACGAAAAATCAGGAATTATGAGACAAGGAAAGAATACAGTCATTGGATATAAGAACCCTCATAATTCTATAATGCAAAATGCTAATGAAATAGGATCAATATTAAGCATTATGGACGAGGATTTCTCATTTGAAGTAAATTCAAAAAACGACTGGACCTTTTCTAATTTAGATAATATTAAAATCAAATATAAGAATCCTGGATTAAATGGTGTTATTCAAATTAATAATGCTGCGACAGCAATACAGGCAATTCATTGCTGTAAAAAAATTTCTTTAGATAAAGAAAAAACCAATATAGGTTTAAGTAAAGCCCAAATTCTTGGTAGATTTCAAGTAGAAAATACATCGCCACTTACAATATTAGATATAGCACATAATGAGCAGAGTATAGAGATGTTAATAGAAAATTTAGAAAATTATTATCCTGAAAATAATTTTCATGCTGTTTTTGCCATTTTAAAAGATAAAGATGTAAATAAAATTTTGAACATGTTAAGGGGAAGGTTTAAGAGTTGGCATATATCAAATAGTGATAATGAGAGAGCATTACATGTAAATAAGCTTAAAAAAAATGATTTTTTCATTTTAGAAAAACCAAATGTATATGATAGTATTGAGAATGCTTATTATGGAGCTAAAAAAAGTACTGTAAATAAAAATGATATTATAGTGGTTTTTGGGTCAAGCTACACAATTTCGCCTATAATAAATAAAATAATAAACAATGAATGAAAACTTAAAAAATAGAATTGTGGGGGCGGCAATAATAATTGCATTAGCAGTTATAATAATACCAATGCTATTTCAAGGAACTGGGCAAAAAGCTCTAAAATTTAAAGAAATAAAAAATCAAGAAGAAATTGTATTTAAATATTCAGAAGAAGTAGAAGAGTTATATCAAGACAAATCTCTTAATATTAAGACAATAAAAAATAATTTAGATACTAAAATTATTAACTATAAGGATTTAAAAAATAAGAAAGATAATAAATCTAGCACAAAAAAATGGATAATTAAAGTTGGATCATATTCAAAAAAATTAAACGCAGAAAAACAAATTCAGAATCTTTCAGACAAAAAACACCAGTCATTTATAATAAAATCAGAAAAAGACAATAAAATTTTTTATTCTGTCAATATTGGTCCCTTCTTTTCTGTTGAAGATGTTAAAAAAAACTATTCAAATCTTATAAAAGACAAAAATTATAGTAATGCTTATATTTTAGAAAGTAATTTAAATAGTAAATAGTATTTATGAAATATTCTATATGTTGGATCTATTAATAATATTTATACTTTTGATAACATCTGTAATAGGATTTTTTAGAGGTTTTAATAAAGAAGTAAGAAACTTAATATCTCTTATAACTTTCGCCATAATTTACTATTTTTTTATTGAGAATTTTAATGTATTTATTCAAGGTTTAATTAGTATCCCTCAAAATTTTTATCCAAACTATTCATATCTAATAATTAGCATACTAATAATATATATTTTCTCGGTTTTAATAGTTTATTTTACAACTAATTTTTTGTTTGGTTTTTTATTTTTATCTAAAAATATATTACCTAATAAATTCTTAGGAATTTTTATGGGTTTTTTTAAAGGATTTGCTTTTATTATAATACTTTTTCTTTTGCTTAATCATTATAGTTTATTAGAGTATTTTATTAATTTTGATAAAAATTCATTGTTTCTAGATTATTTTTTAGAATATGGTGTACAATTACCTTATGTGTGGAATCATTGGAATAGTTGACGACAGCTTTGTTAATCAGAGCTTATTTGATGGACTTACGGTTCTTCAACACCGTGGCCAGGATTCAGCTGGAATAGCTACATGTCATAATAATAATTTGTATCAAAAAAAAGCTAAAGGGCTCGTTAATGATATTTTTGATGTCAATGATATGCTTGATCTCAAAGGTAATTTAGGTATTGGACATGTCCGTTATCCTACTGCAGGAAGCCATGGAACGGATGAAGCACAACCTTTTTATGTAAACTCCCCATATGGGATTGCTTTAGCACATAATGGAAATCTAGATAATTCAGAATCTCTTAGAGAAGAGCTTTTGATAAATGACAGAAGACATATTCATACACAATCAGACACAGAAGTTCTTTTAAATATTTTTGCTCATGAACTGCTTAATGTAAATTCATCATCGTTTAAAGTTTCAGATATCTTTAAGGCAATAAATGGAGTTCATAATAGATGTTCTGGTGCATATGCTGTTGTAGCCTTAATTGCAGGTTATGGTTTAGTTGCTTTTAGAGATATTCATGGTATTCGACCTTTAATCTTAGGAAAAAAAAAGAGCTCTTTAGGATATAGTTATATAGTTTCATCAGAAAGTGTTGCATTAGATTTATTAGGATACGAGACTGTAAGAGACTTAGAACCTGGAGAAGCAGTTTTTATTGATGTCAACGGAAAAATTTATGAGTCCTTATATTCTAAAGGTCTAGATCTGAGCCCATGTATATTTGAATATGTATATTTTTCTAGACCAGATTCTATAATTGATGGCGTTAACGTTCAGGAAGCTAGAATGAGAATGGGCAAGCAGCTGGCAAATAAAATTTTAAGGGAGTGGGCTGACAATGATATCGATGTGATTATTCCAATTCCTGACACTAGTAGGACTGCAGCTTTAGAAATGGCAATAAGATTAAATAAAAATTATAGGGAAGGTTTAATAAAGAATAGATATATAGGAAGAACTTTTATAATGCAAGGTCAAGCTGTAAGAAAAAAATCTGTTAGACATAAATTAAATCCTCTTGTATCTGAGTTTAAAGATAAAAATGTACTTTTAGTTGACGACTCTATAGTGAGAGGGACAACATCTAAGGAGATTGTACAGATGGCCAGAGACTCTGGTGCAAAAAAAGTATATTTTGCCTCTGCATCACCACCAATAAGATTTCCAAATATATATGGAATAGATATGCCTAGCAGAAAAGATTTAATTGCTAATGAAAAGAGCACAACAGAAGTATGTGATGCAATAGGCGCGGATAAATTAATTTACCAAGATCTTGAAGATCTGGTATACGCAGTACAAGCTGGAAATGAAGACATAAAAAAATTTGAGACATCAGTTTTTACTGGAGAATATTTGACTGATGTTGGCGATAAATACTTTCAAGATTTAGAAAAGAAAAGACACTCCACATAATTATTTATACTCATCAATGTATTTTTAATTTAAAAATGAAAGATATAAAGGCAATACACTCAAAATACACTGATAAGAATATCAATGATAATTATTTAATTACTGTAGATATAAATAAACAGACACTTACTTTATTTGAAGATTTTAAAATTGTTAAAAAATATAAAGTGTCAACGTCTAAGTTTGGAGAAGGTTATGAAGCTGGAAGTAATAAAACCCCTTTGGGCGCACATTATATAAAAGATTATATTGGAAATAATGCAGAAATTTACACAGTTTTTGAAAATAGAGTTGAAACTAAAACTTTAACAAAAGTAATTAAAGATAAAAAATCTGGTAATCAGGATATTATTTGCTCTAGAATTCTCTGGCTTTCTGGTTTAGAAATCGGTAAAAATATAGGTGGCAATATAGATAGTTATTCTAGATATATTTATATTCACGGAACTAATGAAGAGGGGTTGTTAGGCAAAAAAGCTTCACATGGATGTATAAGGATGTCTAATAGTGATATTATAGAATTATGTAATAAGGAAATTTGTAAATCTATAGTCTACATTAAAAAATAAAAAAAAATAATGAGTGATAAAAATAATTTAATCGAAATCTTTTTAGCAGGTGTTGATAGAGTCCTTGGATATAATGCAGTCAAAAAATATTTGGATGAAAATTCAATATCTGGAAACTTAAATCTTATTTCTATTGGTAAAGCTGGGAGCTCAATGGCTCTTGCAGCACTTGAGCATTCCAGTGTCAAAATAAAATCTGGACTGGTAATTACTAAAAGAAAGCATTTAGAGATTGCGCTAGATAAGTATACAAATATTGAATGCTTTGAATCTGATCACCCAACGCCATCATCTACAAGTTTAGATTGTGGATTAAAATTAATAAATTTTATTAATTCAAAAAAAAAAGATGATGAATTTTTATTTCTTATTTCTGGAGGAGGATCAAGTCTAGTAGAGTATATTATAGATGGTTTTAGCCTTAGTGAATTAATGAAGATCACTGATGCATTATTATCAAGGGGTTACAATATTAATGATATAAATGCTATAAGAAAACATTTTTCGCAAATAAAAGGTGGTAAATTAGCTAGTTTTCTTAAAAATAGAAAAACAACTGTACTTACAATATCAGATGTTCCTAATGATGACCCAAAAATAATAGCCTCAGGACCTCTATCATATGATGATGTAAAAATAAATTTAGATAATTATGAAGATGATATTACTAGTAAGATAAAATCGGTAAAGCCAAAAAAATGTCCAGATATCAATCAGTTTTCTAATATTGACACGCATATAATAGCTAAACTCGATGACGCAAAATCTGCTTGTAAATCTCATGGAGAAAAACTTAATTACGTTACATTTCTTAATGAAGATTTTATAGAGGGTGATGTAAATAGTTTGGCAAACTATTTTTCTGATTACCTAGATAATTGCGAGAAAGGTCTTCATATTTGGGGGGGAGAGAGCTCAGTTAATCTTCCTGAAAAAGCTGGAAGAGGAGGAAGAAACCAACAACTTGCTTTACTAATGGCTGAAAAAATTAGAAATAAAGATATTGTTTTTCTTTCTGCAGGCACAGATGGAACAGATGGCCCAACAAATGATGCTGGAGGTATTGTTGATGGAAATACAATAAATAATGGTGGTTTAAGCAATCTAGATCATAAAAAATATCTTGAAAACGCAGATTCTGGAAATTATCACGAAAAAATGAAATCTTTGGTTACAACTGGTCCAACAGGAACTAATGTGATGGATTTAATTCTCGCAATAAAAAAATAGTTAAAGATATTTTTAAACATCAAACAAACTTATTTTGTTATTTTTAAATATAATATAGCTTGGAGCATTGTGCCAATCACCTAAAACATATCTAGTATAATTAGTACCATTATTTCGAGTTTTATGAATACTTTTTCTGTGAGTATGGCCATGTATAATAATATCTGTACCAAATCTTTCGTAAAAATTTAAAACTTCTTTTTCATTTACATCCATAATATTCTCTGGTTTTTGCGATGTAATTTTTTTGCTTTTTCCTCTTAAATATGAAGCAATTTTAATTTTTATATTATTACTAAGTGAATTAAATATTTTTAAGGTTAATTTATTTCTTATAAATCTTCTGAATTTTTGATAATCAACATCATCCGTACAAAGAAGATCACCATGTGTAATCAAAATTTTAGTTTCATTTAAATTTAAAATATAATTTTCCGGAAGAATTTGAATATTTGTTATTTTTGTAAATTTCTTTCCAACCAAAAAATCTCTATTACCATGCATCAAAAATATTTTTGTTCCATTTTCGGATATTTTTTTTAACGTGGATATTATTAAATTATTTTGTATGATATCGTACTTATCATCTATCCAAAATTCAAATAAATCTCCAAGAATATATAGCTCTTTCATATCTGAACTTTTATTATTCATGAATTCAATAAATTTTTTTGTTACTTTTGAATTATTTGGATCTAAATGTATGTCAGAGATAAAATAAATACTTTTCATTTTTTACTTTTCAATTATTATCTCATTAATAATTATTGGATCGTCTGGAACATCCTGATGTGGGCCATAACTTCCAGTACTTACTTTAGCTATCTCGTCAACTACCTCAATACCTTCTATTACTTTGCCAAATACACAGTAACCCCAGCCCTGGATTGTTTCACTTTTAAAATCTAAAAATTTGTTGTCTTTGAGGTTTATAAAAAATTGAGCGCTTGCAGAATGTGGATCATTTGTCCTGGCCATTGCAATAGTCCCTCTTTCATTACTAATCATATTATTAGCTTCATTCTTAATTGGCTGCATGGTTTCTTTTTGTTGCATATCTTTGGTAAAACCACCTCCTTGAATCATGAAATCTTTTATGACTCTATGAAATATTATATTATTAAAATAACCTGATTTAATGTATTCTTTGAAATTTTCTGATGTTTTGGGTGCTTTATCATCAAATAATTCTAATTTGATATTACCCGATGTTGTTTTAATAACAATTATTGTATTTTTTGTCATTTCTGCATTTACTCCAAAATTTATAAAAATTGATAAGATTATAACTAGATATTTGGTAAAGTTTTTCATATAAAAAATAATTATTATCCTTGTATGTCTATTTTTTTAGCTTAGAATACCATTCATCTAGAAAAATATCATGTTGATTAACTAAATATATTAGTGAAGTTATTCTTTTTTTTCTCGTATAATGTAAGGGTAATCGGGGTATAGCGCAGTCTGGTAGCGCGCCTGCTTTGGGAGCAGGATGTCGGGGGTTCAAATCCCTCTACCCCGACCATTGATGCGCCTGTAGCTCATTTGGATAGAGCATCGGATTTCTAATCCGAGGGTAGTAGGTTCGAATCCTACCAGGCGCGCCATATATGGCGGGAGTAGCTCAGTTGGTAGAGCGCTGGTTTGTGGTACCGGTTGTCGCGGGTTCGATCCCCGTCTCTCGCCCCACTTATAAAAAATTTGGTTTTTGAACAGGTTAAATTAGATATAAATTTATATTAATATTATTTCAGAAAATAATCAGGAATACATTATGGAACTTCTAATTAAAATAATTCCAGCTTTAGTTTTAGGGTCAATGCTATTTTTCTCTATTGCAATAGCCCCAAAAATTTTCACAGTTCTTCCAAGTGAAGAAGCAGGAAAGTTTGTACGCTCAATATTTCCTGTATATTATATGTTTAATGGTTTGCAATATTTGGTCTTAACCACCTTAATGCTTTATACTGGAAAATCAGGAAATATTCTTTATATATCGTCTTTAATATTTTTTTTATTTATTGTTAGCAATTACTTTTTAATGCCACAAATAAATAAATCTAGAGATGTTGATAATCAAAAAAAGTTTAAAATACTCCACTTTTTATCTGTAGTTATTAATTTTTTAATCATAGTATTTTCAATATTATTATTACTTTTAATCCATTGAGTAAAATAACTAGTTTTTTTTATATTTATATTTATGCAACAGATAATATTGTTGCCTTAGAGAAAGATAATGGTTTTACTATCAAATTTTGATAGTTTTTAATACAAAAAATTCTTTTAAAATATAAAAAAAATAGGGGATCAATAAATGAAAAAAATACTTTACTTTGTAACTTTTCTTTTTACTTTAAATACAGCTATCGCCAATGACGTTATTGTAGAAAATCCAATAGTTAGATTAATGCCTTTAAATGTAAAAACGACAGCTGGTTACTTTGAGTTATCAAATAAATCAGATGTCGAAGAAACTTTAATTGGAGCAAAAAGCAATTCTTTCAAGAATATTGAAATCCACGAATCTAAAAAAGATGGCGATGTAATGCAAATGTTGAAGAGAAATTCAGTTTCAATAAAATCAAAGAGCAACATAAAGTTCATGCCTATGGGTCTTCATTTAATGTTAATGAATCCAATAAAACAAATTGAAGAGAATCAAGAAATTAGCATAACACTTATTTTTGAAAGTGGAAAAAACTTAGATATTAATTTTTTAGTTAAAAAAATGGATGAAATGAAAATGCCTAAAATGGATATGGAAAATGATAGCCAATGTAGTGACATGGATATGGGTGAAATGAAAATGGGTAATATGATGACAAATATGAGTAGACCAGATTTTGTTTTTCCTGTTGGTGTTAAAGGTGGAAAAAATATGATGGCCAAAAGAATCATGTTCAGTTATAAATTTGGCACTATGGACATGGACTGTTGTAAAGATAGTACGAGTTCAGTAAACAACGATTTTATTAAATCTTTAGGTTTCAGTATGGCTCCAACTGATATGACTATGGACATGCATATGTTTCATGCGATGTATGCTTATAACAAAAATATCTCTCTAATGGCAATGCTTCCATATATTGAAAAAGAAATGGATATGGTTAAATTATCAGGTATGAACTCAGGTAGAACGCACAGGAGTAGCTCTAGAGGAATAGGTGACTTGAGTATTGCAGGATTATATAAGTTATCTGGAAAATCTAATTTAAAATTATCTTTATCAATCCCAACAGGTGAATTTGACGAAAAAGACGAAAATATGATGGGTATGATGAAAATCTTACCTTATCCTATGCAACTTGGATCTGGTACATATGATGTAACCTTATGTTATAGTTTCCAAGAAATTTTTAGTGATTGGTCATATGGTTTTCAATTAAATGCCACAAAAAGATTTGACTATAATAGTGAGGATTGGCGTTATGGTGATCGAAGAGAGGTTTCTGCATGGGCAGCAAAACCACTATTTAAAACATTTAGTTTCTCAATTGGGCTCGATATAGAACATCAAGATAATATTAATGGAAAATCATCAAAGAGAAATAATATGACTCCAACATGGAATGAATATTTTCACTCTCATTTAAGAGTATCATCTAATATTGGATTAAATTACAAAATACCAAATTCGAAATCAAGAATTGGTCTCCAGTGCGGTGTTCCAATTTACGAAGATGTTGATGGATCCCAAATGGTCCCAGATTTTAAATGTAATCTTGGATTTTCTTCTATGATGAAAAATTAAACATATGGATTATTACCTGACTTTATAAATATATATTAAATATATTATTAAAATTAACATAATCCATATTGTTGCAATACTTCCTGTAAATTGGTCATAAGAACTTAAATAAAAACTGTAACTTGTTTCATAATTCACAGAAGAATTTTGCTTAAATATTTTAATCATAAAAATAAAACCAGCATGAAAACCAATACAATAAGATATTGTTTGATAGCGTAATCTTATTAGTGCAAGCAAAATTCCGAATACAAAAAGAGTTATGGCTGCATCATATGAAATTACTCTAAAAAGGTTAATAAAGACATTTGATAATTCAATTAAACCAGTATTCCAAACTATATTTTCATCAATTATTAAAGGTATTTTGATAAAATGAAATAGTGAATAAATTAAACTACTAAAGATTATTGTAGATATAATTGGGATTAAATTAATTTTTTTTTGAATCATAATACCCCGAAAATATGATTCTTCAATTATTGAAATTATGAAACTTATAAATAGTGTATAAATTACAATATAAAAAAATGTTTTATTAAGTATGCTTAGATCAATATCATTTATATTTCTTACTCCAAGGTAGTCGTAAAAAATAATAAGTGGTGTTAAAAGAAGAATACTTAAAAAAAAACCTTTAATTGTATTTAGAACAAAAAATATTCTGGGTTCAGAGTAACCCAATACTTTTCTATTATAGATATTAAGATACTTTAGGACTGGTACAATGAATATCCCACATAATAATATTGTCCCGTATTTTATGGCTTTATTTAATGCTAGCATTGGCTGTTCATCAAATTGCATGTACAATATGGTAAATAGCAAAGATGATATTACTGCAAAAAATAATATATAAATTGTAAAAAACAATATTCTCCTCATAATTCCATTATAGTACATTTAGAGGATTATCGAATATTCCTTTTTAATATTATTCTTTATTTTAGTTATTGGGCTAGTGGCGGAATTGGTATACGCGCTGGTTTTAGGTACCAGTGGGGCAACCCGTGAGAGTTCGAGTCTCTCCTAGCCCACCAATTTATTTTTAGGAGATTAAATGGTTACGAAAATAAAAAATTTAAAAGGCTTAGAAAAAGAATTAGTAATTAGTTTTGATTCTAAAGATGTTGAACCCACAGTAGACTCTAAACTACTAAAGCTAAGTAAAACTTTAGATTTAAAAGGTTTTAGAAAGGGAAAAGTTCCAATGAATGTTGTAAAAAGTAAATATTACAATCAATGTTTTAATGAATCATTAAGTGAGCATATAGAGCAAAATTATATAAAAGTAATACTAGATGAAAAGCTTAATCCAGCTGGTCCTCCAAAAATATCTATGGAAGAGACTAAAAATAAAGATATTTATACTTTTAAAGCTCTAATAGAAGTAATGCCAAATATAGAGTTAAAAAATATTGATAAAATAAAATTGGAGAAACCAGTACTGAAGGTTAAAAAAGAAGATTTAGAAAAAGCTGTAGATAAAATCGCAGATCAATATAAAGAATGGAAAGTTGTAAAGCGAAAATCTAAAAAAGGAGATAGAGTTAAAGCGGACTTTGTAGGAAAAATTAATGGTGAGGAATTTGAAAATAATAAAGCAAATGATTTTTTCATAGAAATTGGAAGTAATCAATTGATTCCGGGATTTGAAGAAGGATTAAAAGGAGTTAAAGCTGGCGAAGAAAAAGTTCTTGATATCGTATTCCCTGATGATTATCAAGATAAAAAATTAGCTGCAAAACCAGTCACATTTGATATTAAAATTAAAGAGGTTTCTGAGGCAAAGGTATCAGAAATAAACGAGGATTTTATAAAAAAACTTGGAATAAAGGATGGAAAGATCGAATCATTATATTCAAAAATTGAAGAAGGTATGAAAAAAGATTCAGAAACTTTAATAGAATCATATCTAAAGAAAAATGTCATCTCATCATTAAGTAAGTTACAAAAGTTTGAGGTTCCAAAAAGTCTCATACATGACGAAATTTTAAGAATTGAAAAAGAAAATAATCCTAGTGGTGATGTAAAAATGAGTTTTGAAGATATGGAAAAATTGTATTTAAAAGAAGCAGAAAATAGAGTTAAAGCTGGATTACTTTTAAGAGAGATTATAAATAAGGAGAAGTTTTCTTTATCGAAGGAAAATATAGATAATTGGCTTGATACGATTTCTAGAGGACAGGGAAACCGAGCTGAAATAGAAAATTACTATATGAATAATGAAGATGCAAAAAAAAATATGGAATCTGTAATTTTAGAAAATTTAGCAGTAAAATGGGTTATAAAAAATGCAAGTGTAAACGAGAAAAATTATACGTTTGATGACCTAGTTGAACTTAGATAGACTAAAATATAATTTTTGGTAATATAGCACTATGAAAAATAACATTATGAATCTTAATCTCGTTCCCATGGTTATTGAGCAATCTTCTAGAGGAGAGAGAGCTTATGATATATATTCTAGGCTCTTACGAGAAAGAATTATTTTTGTTGTTGGGCCCGTAGAAGATTACATGGCTAACGTAATAATTGCGCAAATATTATTTTTGGAATCTGAAGATCCTAAAAAAGATATATCTTTATATATAAACTCCCCTGGTGGTTCTGTTTCCTCAGGTATGGCTATTTATGATACCATGCAATTCTGCAAATCTGATATTAGCACATTATGTATAGGTCAGGCTGCTAGTATGGGTGCTGTATTATTAGCTGGTGGGGCAGATAAGAAAAGGTTTGCATTACCTAATTCAAGGGTAATGATTCATCAACCTCTTGGTGGTTTTCAAGGGCAGTCAGCAGATATACAAATACATGCTCAGGAAATACAAAAAGTTAGAGAAAGCCTAAATTCTATCTTGTCTAAACATACTGGAAATGATATTAATAAAATATCTAAAGATACAGATAGGGATAATTTTATGAATGCAAACGAGGCAATGGAATACGGCATAATTGATAATGTTCTTGAGTCTAGAAAGGATGCTTCTAAATAGCAATTTTTTTAAATATAGGAAGGTTTTTTATGAGTAATGATGATAAGAGTGATGATAATAAATTATTATACTGTTCTTTTTGTGGAAAAAGTCAACAGGACGTAAAAAAATTAATTGCAGGTCCATCTGTATTTATCTGCGATGAGTGCGTTGAATTATGTAACGATATCATTAGGGAAGAACTACTTGATCAAGAGCCAGACGCAAACAAAAAACTTCCAAAACCACATGAAATTAATGCATCTCTGGATGATTACGTTATAGATCAATCAAGAGCAAAAAAAGTACTATCTGTAGCAGTATATAATCACTATAAAAGACTTGAATCACAATTTTCAAAAGATGATGGTGTTGAGCTATCAAAAAGCAATATACTTCTAATAGGTCCTACAGGATGTGGAAAAACTCTTTTGGCGGAGACTTTAGCTAAACTTCTTAACGTGCCTTTCACAATTGCTGATGCAACAACCTTAACAGAGGCGGGTTACGTCGGTGAAGATGTTGAAAATATAATTCAGAAGTTATTACAAAAATGCGACTATGATGTTGAAAAAGCACAGAATGGAATAGTTTATATAGATGAAATCGATAAGATCTCAAGAAAAGCAGATAATCCTTCTATAACCAGAGACGTATCTGGAGAAGGAGTTCAACAAGCTTTATTAAAGTTGATAGAAGGAACAACTGCATCTGTACCTCCACAAGGAGGAAGGAAACATCCGCAACAAGAGTTTGTTCAAGTAGATACAAAAAATATTCTATTTATTGTTGGGGGTGCGTTTGCAGGACTTGATAGGGTCATTAAGGATAGAACAGAAAAAAGTGGCATAGGATTTTCGGCAGAAGTTCACGCTAAAGACGACTCAAATTCTTTAAAAGTACTACATGATGTAGAGCCCGAGGATCTTATATCGTATGGCTTGATCCCAGAATTCGTAGGTAGACTACCAATGATCGCAACTCTTGATGAGCTAGATGAGAATGCATTAATAAAAATTTTGTTAGAGCCAAAAAATGCAATCACCAAGCAATATGCAAAACTTTTTAAAATGGAAAATACTGAAATTGAATTTAGAGACAATGCTCTTTTAGCAATAGCTAAAAAAGCAAAAGAAAGAAAAACTGGAGCTAGAGGATTAAGAACAATCCTTGAAAATGTCTTATTAGATACAATGTACAATCTTCCTTCTTTGGCAAATGTATCAAAAATTGTCATTGATGAGGCTGTTATTAACGGGGAAACTGAGCCATATTTAATTTATGATCAGGATTCTCCTAAAAAAAGCGCATAAAGGTTAAAAGTACCTTGAAATATGGAAATATACCCACATAATATATTTATGTTTAACATATTTTAAGGATAAAACTATGAGCAAAAGTAATACAGATGACTTGATCTTTCCTGTTCTACCCCTCAGAGATGTAATCGTTTTTCCAAATATGGTTATACCTTTATTTGTAGGAAGAGAAAAATCTATAAAATCTTTAGAAGTTGCAATGGATGCTAACAAGCAGATCATGCTTGTTGCTCAAAAAACAGCAGATTTAGACGATCCTCAAGATAAAGATATTTATAGATATGGAACACTTGCAACTGTTCTACAACTACTAAAATTACCAGACGGAACAATCAAAGTTTTAGTTGAGGGAGCAAGTAGAGCTAAAATACAAGGTGAGATTTATGGTGAAGATTACTTTGAGGCAAGAGTTGGTGTTGTTGATGAAAATTTTATTGATGATAGAGAAATTGAAATTTTATCAAGATCTGTAATTGACTCATTTGATCAATACGTAAAATTAAATAAAAAAATTGCTCCTGAAGTTATGACATCTTTATCAGGCATTGATGACCCATCTAGACTCGCTGACACAATAGCGGCACATATGGTTCTCAAGATGGAAGAAAAACAAGCTATTCTTGAAGTAAGCGATGTTAAGGATAGAATAGAAAACATTATCACTTTAATCGAGAACGAACTTGATATTCTTCAGGTAGAGAAAAAAATAAGAGGAAGAGTTAAAAATCAAATGGAGAAAAGCCAAAGAGAATATTATTTGAATGAGCAAATGAAGGCCATTCAAAAAGAATTGGGTGATATGGATGATGTTCCAAATGAAGTTGAGGAAATTGAAGAAAAAATTAAAAAGTCCGGAATGCCAAAAGAAGTACTGCAAAAAATAAAAAGTGACGTTAATAAATTAAAAATGATGTCTCCTATGTCAGCAGAGGCATCAGTATTAAGAAATTATATTGATGTTCTTGTCAACGTTCCATGGAAAAAAAGAACAAAGGTTACGAAAGATTTAGTGATAGCTGAAAAAATTCTTGAAGATGATCATCATGGTTTAGAAAGAGTTAAGGAAAGAATTCTTGAATACCTAGCTGTACAGCAAAGAGTCAGAAAATTGAAAGGACCTATTCTGTGTTTAGTAGGACCCCCTGGTGTTGGTAAAACTAGTCTTGGAAAGTCTATAGCAAAAGCTACAGGAAGAAAATTTACTAGGATGTCTTTGGGTGGGGTAAGAGACGAAGCAGAGATTAGAGGACATAGAAGAACATACATAGGTTCCTTACCTGGTAAAATTATGCAAAATATCTCTAAAGTAGGTGTCAAAAACCCATTATTTCTTTTAGATGAAATAGATAAAATGGCTATGGATTTTAGAGGTGATCCTTCGTCAGCCTTGTTGGAAGTTCTTGATTCTGAACAAAACGATACATTTTCTGATCATTATTTAGAAGTCGATTTTGATTTATCAGATGTTATGTTTGTTGCAACTTCAAATTCTATGAATATTCCTGGACCCCTTTTGGATAGAATGGAAGTTATTAGAATTCCTGGCTACACAGAAAATGAAAAAGAGAGTATTGCTAATAAATATTTAATGCCTAAGCAATTGGATAATAATGGTCTTACTGAAAAAGATATAAAATTTAATAAGAATATCTTTTTAGAAATTATTAGATCTTATACTAGAGAAGCGGGTGTAAGAAATCTTGAAAGAGAAATTTCAAAAATATGCCGAAAAGTTGTAAAAAAACTTCTTCTAAATAAAAAACTGAAAAATATCAAGTTAGATAAAAATAATTTAAAAGATTATCTTGGAGTTAAGAGATTTAAGCATGGTGAAATTGAGAAGGAAAACGTTATTGGTCTTGTTAACGGTTTAGCATGGACTGAAGTTGGCGGCGAAATGCTAAGTGTTGAAACAGCGGTCATTCCTGGTAAAGGTAAATATATTTTAACTGGTCAACTTGGCGATGTTATGCAAGAGTCAATTAGGGCAGCTATGACAATTGTCAGAAAAAGGGCATTAAATATTGGAATTGATAAAGATTTTTATGAGACAAAAGATATTCATGTTCATTTTCCTGAAGGCGCGACACCAAAAGATGGCCCAAGTGCTGGAGTTGGAATAACAACTTCCTTAGTGTCTGCTCTTACAGAAAATCCTGTAAAATCATCTGTTGCTATGACCGGCGAAGTTAATCTTCACGGGCAAGTTTTGCCGATTGGAGGCCTTAAAGAAAAAATGTTAGCAGCATCAAGAGCAGGTATTAAAACCGTAATTATACCTCTTGAAAATGAAAAAGATTTGGCTGAGATACCTGATAACATTAAAAATAATCTTGAAATTAAAACCGTCGAGTGGGTTGAGGAAGTGCTTTCAATTGCTTTAGAAAATTCTGTGCCCGGCTTAGAAATGCCACAAACAAAAATTTCTAGAAAAGGCGAGTCAAAAGACCTCATGACGCATTAGAAAATAAATATAATTAATTCATATATTTAGGTTTCTTAATTAGTTTTCAATTATATAATAATTAGTATAAATTTCTATTTAATTAGTTTCTTTTGTTGACATAGAAATTCCCCTTA
>CENJ01058881.1_pt1 | contig 18518 bp, 10 predicted proteins | sample 356161 | NCBI WGS metagenome assembly CENJ01 (sample SAMEA2619531, study PRJEB7988) | marine metagenome | biome: marine biome (ENVO:00000447); feature: surface water layer (ENVO:00002042); material: "saline water (ENVO:00002010), including plankton (ENVO:xxxxxxxx)" | depth 5 m
GCCTGATTGATAAAAGGAATATTTGATCCATATGCTCCGGTATCATAACCGTATAAAGTTTGAAGCTGAGATTGGATGTATAGTAGGTCAGATTCTCTTACTCTGGAAATTGTAGAACCATTTCCAACTCCGTCTTGAGAGGGAGCAACAGTGAATCCTGGAATTGAATTGTCAACTTCTTCATAACCCGCAAAAAAGAAAACTTTATCTTTTATTATGGGTCCACCAACGGTGAAACCGCGGGTAGTTGATTTTGAATCACTGGGATCATCACCGATCATCTGTTCGTTTTGTAAATAAGAGTATGCTTCTGCATGAAATTCATTGGTTCCAGCTTTTGTCGTTGCATTTACAGCAGCACCAGTAAATCCGCTAATAGACATATCTATTGGTGATAAATCAACTTGAACTTGATCTATTACTTCAATTGAAATTGGGTTTCCTCCAGCAAATTGTTGAGACCCTAAACCAAAGTTATTGTTGTAAGAGTTTCCATCAATACTGTAAAGATTATATCTATTACTGGCACCTGCAAAAGAACTACCTCCATTGGATTGCGGGACAAGTCTGGTAAAATCGGTAATCGTCCTGGCTATCGTAGGAATTCTTTTTACAACCTTGGAGTCAATGTTTGTACTCACGCCTAATGATCGTGATTTTTCCTTAGAAACGATTACCTCACTCAATGCTACTCCTTGAGATAATATAACAGGGATTTCAATTGACTCACCAAGATCCACATTAATAGATACAACTTTCTGATCCTGGTAATTGATCTCTGAAGCAGTGAGTGTGTATGGCCCACCTGCTATCACATTCGGGATTGTATAAAACCCTTCTTGATTGGATACGGTGCTAAAACTAGTTCCTGTTGGCTCATGAATTAACTCAATTGTCGCTAAGGGAATCGGTTCTCCTTCTTTAGAGGTAACCTTTCCTTCAATTGTCGAACCAGTAGTCTGAGCAAAACTTAAAGTAGAAGTTACCAAAAGAAGTAAATAAGCAATTTTTAGTAAAATTTTCATCAGTAAATGTTTTAAAGTTTTTGTATTTCAAAGCTCATGAAAGATTTACGCTAAGTCATTTATTTAAATTAAATTAAACGTTATACGAACATGAAAATTTAGTGCTCGAATCACTCAAAAGTAAAGTTGATTTTAAGTAAATCTTAATCTAATTTTAAATCATCAAATTGTAAATTGTTTCCTTTTAAAATTTATTTAGTATCTCAAACATTAGGGTGCTGACTGTCACAGAAACAATTCTTATTGGTTGAGAAACTTCGTCAATTATTTATAGATTTGAAATGACTGATTAATCCATTGGATCATGAAAAAATTAATTATTTTACTGGCTCCATTACTGCTGATAAGCTCTAATGATATGCCGAAAAACAACAACTCAGCTACTCCTCCAAATATTTTACTAATAGTAGTAGATGATTTAGGAAAGGAGTGGATAAGTTGTTATGGGTCAGACGAAATAAGCACCCCTAATATTGATCAACTTGCAAAAACCGGTACAAAATTCACCAACTTCTATGGAATGCCACAATGCACTCCTACAAGGGTAACTTTCCTTACTGGTCAATACCCATTTCGACACGGTTGGGTCAACCATTGGGATGTTCCTCGTTGGGGAGGAGAGGCACATTTCGATGAAACTATGAATCCCTCCATAGCTATTGAGATGAAAAATGCAGGCTATAAAACCTGTATTGCAGGAAAATGGCAAATCGACGATTTTAGAGTAGAACCTGATGCATTGCGTAAAAATGGATTTGACGAATTTTGTATGTGGACAGGCTATGAGATGGGAAATCCACCCAGCGGAAATCGCTACCAGTCGCCCTATATTTTTACAAAAAATGGAAGTAAAACCTTTGAAGAAGCATTTGGACCAGACTTGTTTTTAAACTTTATTCAAGACTTTATTAACAATAACAAAGACCAACCTATGTTTATCTATTATCCGATGGTTTTAACCCATGGACCTTTGGTCAACACCCCTATTGAAAGTGCATCCACAAGAGAAGGTAAACACAAAGCAATGGTGAAATATACCGATATGATAACTGGGGAACTTATGCAGACGCTTGAAGATGCCGGCCTAAGAAGCAATACTTTGATCATATGGACCACTGACAACGGGACAATGCCTTTAGCTGCTAGTAGAAATGGCAGCGTTGTCAGGGGTGCTAAAGGAAAAACTTCTGAAGTAGGAATAAATTTACCATTCATTGTGAGCTGGCCATCGAAAGTAGATGCCAACAGAACCTCTGATGCATTGATTGATTTCACTGATTTATTTCCAACCTTTCTTGATATTGCTGGATTACCTCACAATAAAGAATACACTAGAGAAGGTCAAAATTTCGTAATTGATGGGGTTTCATTCAAGGAATCCTTGATTCACAATCGCGACAGCCAAAGAGAGTGGATTATGGGGATGGGAGGTGGTAATAACGCGAAATTGACTGAAAACGGTGTTGAAAATCAATACCTTTATCGCGATCGAGTTTTGAGAAATAAACGATTCAAACTCTTAATCAACAGTGAGAGACAAGCTGTTGCTTTCTTCGACTTAAAGCTAAATCCTGAGGAGAGTATCAATCTAATAGATTCGATAAATTCTCCGTTGAGAAAAAAAAGTTTCAACCAATTATTTGAGGTAGCTAGAGGCTTTCCTGACATTGATGCAGATCCAAAATATCGACCTAATCCTCCACAATCTTGGGACGTCGAAGTATCAGCTGAAAGTAGGGTCTGGAAATTATAGGCTAATTACCACAGATTTTGACTTTTGTTCAGCAATGAATTTTTTGCGGTTACTCCGCAAATTCATCTTATTCTAGGTATACCAATTTTAATATTGCTGGCTGAGCTACTCAACAGTTTCAGGCATTTGAGAAACGAGATGATTGGTCTTCATCCTACCTTTTTTAATTTCTTAAGATTAATAAAACTATTATTAAACTAATGAATAAAAATTATATCATAATTTTAAAATATTATTTAACTACTAAATCTATTTATATGAGAATTTTCTATTTTATTTTATTACTTACATTTACTTCGTGCACTACTGTTAAAAAAACAGAGCCAACTGAAAAAACGGCCGAAGGCTTCTTTTTTGGAAATAAAGCTTATTTTTCTATCGGAGATGGTTCGAGTGTTGATGTATTTCAATCGTTTATTCAAAAACACAACGAAAAAGATTTCGATGGATTAAGAGAATTAATTGCTGACTCAATCAAAATTAGCGGACCAAAAGGAAAATACCTCGTTGGTGCAGATCAACACATAGCATACCTTAAAGAGTGGTTGTCATCAGGAGAATTTACCTGGGAGGGAGTTTGGGGAGCTCCAATAAAATTTATGGGGGTTGATGATGGATCTAGTACTGTAATCAGCTCTTTGAATGTAAAGATGAAAGTGGCGGATTCCACTTCTTATATCAATGACCTAATTGTTGCAAATGTAAAAGAAGGTAAGATTAATCAATTTTGGGTACATCAAAGAGAATATACCCCGACTGAACTAGCACAAATAAATAGTGTTGGTGATGGTTCGGAATAATTAGCCTAAGTTTTTGGCTTTAAAAAAACCTCCTTTAAAGGAGGTTTTTTATTTATTTAAACTAGGAGAATTTCAATTATTCGACCGGACAACAGGGCTTCTCGCACTTGGATAAGCATCCAATATTTTGATGAGTTTTTGTAAAACAATTTTATTTTTCGTTGCTATGTTAACTGTCTCTTTGGGGTCGTTTTCATAATCGTATAATTCATACACGACCTTGTTTTTATTTTTTAAATTAGTCCAGCGAATCATTCTGTATCTTTTATTTCTGATCGCCTCTCCGATATTGTTATTCCTAATAAATGAGTGGTAAATATGATCTTTAACAATTACATCTGGGTCTTTCAGAAGGGGGCTAAGGCTTTTTCCGTCGAGTTTATATTTTGTCTTTGTCTCTGGCAGTTTAAGGCCTGCCAAATCAATCAGTGTGGGATATAAATCTACGGTTTCAACAGTTTGGTTACACAAACTTCCGTCAATTGTAATACCTGGGGCGCTAATAATCAATGGGATTCTTGTGGCCTGTTCATAATTGGTGTGCTTTGTCCAAATGCCGTGATCTCCTAAATGCCACCCGTGGTCGCCCCACAAAAGAATTATGGTATTTTCATCTAAACCAAGTCTTTTTACCTCTCTCATGACTCGTCCCACTTGCTCGTCCATGTAGCTAACACTCGCATAATACCCATGGATCAAATTTCGTTTTAATTCCAAATCAAAAGGAGTACTATTGTTGGGATTGATAGGTTTAAAATTATTGATTTCACCTCCTTTTTTTACTGCAAATTCCGGTGCACCCTCTGGGGGAAGTTCATATTCAGGCAAAGGAAGTTCGTTTCTATCATACAAATCCCAATATTTTTTCGGAACACTAAAAGGAAGATGTGGCCTAGCAAATCCGATTGCTAAAAAAAACGCTTGATTTTCGCGCAATGATTTTAACCTTTTGATGGCATGTCTCGCTACCCGACCGTCTGCATATGCTTCATCTAAAACATCGGGAGCTTCCCAGGCTGCTCCTCTAGGTAGACTTTTTATATCAATTTTTTCATCAGCATAAAGGTTGTAATTTTCAAATAATGCTTCCTCTCTGGTCAATTCACCATTATTACTTTCAGGAACTATGTATTCAATTACTTTGTCTTCTAGGTGGGGGACACTCCATGATGCTTTGTCATTTGTATTGCCATGACCAACATGATATACTTTCCCTATAGCTTCGCAATGATAACTATTATTCTTAAATACTTGGGGTAGTGTTTCAATATTGGGATAAATCTCCCTAAAGTTGATGCCAAACCTATATAAACCGGTAGATGTTGACCTCTTGCCAAGCATTAAATTATACCTTGAGGCAACGCAAACCGCCTGATTTGCATAAGCCATATTAAATCTCATTCCCTCCTTGGCTAGCTGATCGATATTCGGGCTTTTTGAAAAAGAATCATCATAAATACCTAAAGTAGGTTTAAGATCATCTACTAAAATCAGTATGACATTTGGTTTTTTTTGATCTGTTGGGATGCCTTGACCAATGACTTGACTAATAAAAAAATTTACAAAAAGAAATAGGCTAAACTTATTAAATGCCCGATAATTAGAATTTGTACAAACCATAATCAAACTCGCCCTTTTCTGTTGGGCTTTCTATCTTAAGTGCAATAATATTTGTTCCAACTTTCAATTTATTGAGGTGGTGAGTTAGGTTAATATCGTCATAGTGGCGTTTAGTTCGCAAATATTTTTCCAACACCATTTTGCCATTGATATAAATAGTTACATCACCATTTCCATAAAACTTTAAGGCTAAATTATCTGGGATTCTATCTATTTTAAAAGTTTCATAGGAGTAAGCTGAATCTCCCGGTTTTAATTGAACGGGGAACTCTTTAACTTTAAATTGCGTTTGCTTTTTTGGTTTTAATTCCCAGTTTAAAGGAGGGGCTTGGTAAGTGATCTTTTTACTTGATTTGTTGACTTCAGCATCCTCAAATAAAAACACAGCCTTTTGAAAATCATTAAACAATTTTTTATGATTTATTTTAGTGGATTCTATTGGCAGTTTTGTTACTTTTCTGTCATAGGTCAAAATACCGTTTACTTCAATTTCAACATCCGAAGTTTGTGTATAAATGGCTGCTGCTAAGCCTCTTGCCCGCTCTCCGTGTAAGTTATATACCACTTCATTATAATCACTGATATAACTTTCTGAGGTTTTAGAAACCCTATAACCCCAATTCTTCTTCGAGTTATCCCACATATGATTAACCACAGGCAGACCATAACCTCCAAATTCGCCTAGAACTACCGCTCTTCCCTTATTTTGTGAGGGTGGCTCCATTCCAGGACCAGGATATTGATGAAGGTCTATAAAATGGCCAACTCCCCTATCTTGCCAGCCACTGATACCATTTACTAATCGGGTAGGATCATAATTCATCGTCCAATCGGTAATCTCTTTACTTTGAAACTGACCCATACCCTCATTAAAAGGAACCCAAACTACGATACTAGGGAAAAATTTAAGATGGTCAATGATGTTTTTCCACTCATTTTTAAACAGGGCTGCGGTTTCAATTGGTCTATTCCAATCCTCTTTGTCGCCTGGCCTCACATGTTGTTCAGGATGATGGTTATGTAAGAAACCTGAAGGCATGTCTTGCCATAATAAAAAGCCTAGCTCATCGGCTTGATGATAAAAAATGGCTGGCTCCACCTTAATGTGTTTTCGAATGGTATTAAAACCAAGCTGTTTTAAAACTTTCATATCGTAAACCATAGCTTCTTTCGAAGGAGGCGTCAAAAGTCCATCAGGCCACCATCCTTGGTCTAAAGTGCCCCAATGAAATAACTCTTCATTATTTAAAAACAATTTTGTAAATCCATTTTTATCTAGACCAATAGCAATTTTTCTCATGGCAAAGTAGGAGGTGATTTTATCTAAAACATCTCCATTTCTTAAAACGTCTATTTCAATATCATATAAATTAGGATGATCAGGAGACCAAAGCTTAGTATTGGGTATATGAATATTTATCGGCTCTTTTGAATCAAAAGTTTGAGTTGATACTGTGGCATCATCTTGAGTTATTTTAATCAAAAATTTTTCATTTCCGATACCATTTTTCAAATCCAGTAAAATCTTTACTTTCTGTTCATCAATATCAGAAATAGTATTGATCTTATTTATATGTGTTTTTTCAACTGCCTCCAGCCATACAGTTTGCCAAATTCCTGATACAGCAGAATACCAAATTCCTCTTGGTCGAAGGGTTTGCTTCCCACGTGGCTGCGTTCCAGTGTCGGTAGGATCCCAAACAGAAAGCTCTAATTCTTGTATACTTTCTTCACTATTTATAAAGCGTGTAATATTGTATGAAAAAGGATCGTTTCCTCCTATATGCGTACCTACTTCAATATCGTTAATGTACAAAGTAGATTTGTAATCAACTGCACCAAAGTGAAGAATGATTTCTTTCCCCTGCCAGTCAGATACATCAAATTTAGTTCGATACCACAGCACTTCAACTGGTAACAACTCTTTCCCTACTCCCGATAAACTTGATTCTATAGCAAATGGTACTAAAATTTTTTCTTTGTATTTTATTGGTGCAACCATTTTTCTGGGCATTCTGTGCAAAATCGCATATTCCCAAAGGCCATTGAGATTTTTCCAATCTTTTCTAACCATTTGAGGTCGTGGATAATCCTGCCAAACATTTTGGGGTGTAATTTTAGAAGTCCATATCGTCTTTATTTTATCACCTACAGCAGACCATGCAGTCTCCTCCTGAAAATCATCTGGAGTGTATTGTTGTGCGTAAGCTGATGAAATAGATATGATAAAACTTATATAAATTAATTTTTTCACTATATTTTGAGTTTTAATATTGAACTGAATAATATAAAAATTTGAAATGCTTTATATTGTAAAACTAAACAAAAATAAAAAATGAGATTAATCATTATTTTTTCGATTTCTGTGGTTTTGTTGTCATGTGGATCAAAAACGAATAATAATTCTGATCAAGAAAATAAATTACCCAATATTTTAATATTTGTAGGAGATGACATGACATGGAGTGATTGTGAGCCCTATGGAAGTAGTGAGGTCAAAACCCCAAATATTCAAAAACTGGCAAATGAGGGAATAAGCTTTGAGAATATGTTTACTTCTACGGCCATGTGTGCACCCACACGTCAACAGATAATGACAGGGTTATTTCCCGTAAGGAGCGGAGCATACCCCAATCACTCTAAGGTTTACGATGGCGTGAAAAGTTTTGCCCATCATTTTGGGGCACTCGGATATGAAGTTGCGCTAATTGGAAAAAAACATTATGGTCCTGCCGAATCTTATCCAATTAATTACTTAGGAGGCGTGCAACACGACACTGGATTTGACGGAATTGATATTGATTTGAGGAAAATACAGCCTGTTGTCTCAGGTGATAAGCCATTTTTTTTAATCATTGCACAAAATCAGCCACACTCACCATGGAATCGGGGAGATAAGAGTATTTATAAACCGGAAGATTTGACCATTCCCGAGTACATGGTTGATTCCCCCTTAACCCGGGAGGAACTCAGTAATTACTACACCGAAATAACTTACATGGACAGTCTTTTAGGAAAGACTTTAGATTATGTTGAGCAGGCCAATAAGACAAACAATACAATTTCGATTTTTACCAGTGAGCAGGGATATTCTTTTCCATATGGAAAATGGACCTGTTATGATCTAGGTTTGAAGACCGCTTTTATAGCCAAATGGCCTGGTAAAATCAAAGCCAATACAAGAAATAAGGCCACTACTCAATATGTTGATATACTCCCCTCCCTTCTGGATGCAGTTGGGGAAGACCCCGATAAAATCAATGTTGGGATTTCGGATACTGAAGGAAATCTAAGTTTTGATGGGAAAAGTTTTTTAGACGTATTGTTGGGGAAAACCGAAAAACATAGGGACTACACTTATGGTGTTCATACAACAAGGGGCGTAATAAACGGTTCAGAATCGTACCCCATCCGCTCCGTAAGGTCTCATAAATATAAATATATTCAAAACCTGAGTTATGATGAGCCTTTTTATAATGTTGTAACAGCAAAAGATAAAGCAAGACCGGGTTATATTCTTTACGAATCGTGGCTAGAAAATGCTAAAAATGATGAGGAATTGAATTGGGTTAAACACTACAAAAAAAGACCTTTTGAAGAATTATATGACTTAGAAAACGACCCCTATGAGAAAAATAATCTCGCAGACCACCCTGAATATTTTGAAGTTAAAAAAGGTTTAGAAGCCAAGCTCTATTCCTGGATGAAACAGCAGGGTGACGATGGCATTGAGACAGAGATGAATGCAATAAGCCGTCAAGACAGGGATGGTGAATGGGTTTCTTATGAACAAAAATTAAAAGTCAAAATTCAATAATAAATAAAATTTAATCTATGAAAGTAGCTTTATGAAATCTACAAAAAAATTATTGTTAATTATTTCAACTTGTTTGATACTCATCTCGTGCATATCAAAAAAAGAAAGTGCTACTATCAATGAAAATCGACCTAACATCATTGTGATATTATCAGATGATATGGGGTACTCTGATATTGCGCCTTACGGTGGAGAGATAGATACCCCTAATTTGAATTTTCTAGCGGAAGAAGGGCTGAAATTTACCCAGTTTTATAATGCAGCCAGATGTTGTCCGACCAGAGCCTCACTATTAACAGGTACTTATCCCCATGAAGCTGGAATTGGCCATATGACCAACCCACCAAAAGATGTCAATGGGCATAATTACGGTGTACCAGAATATCAAGGCAAACTAAGTTCAAATGTTGTCACCATTGCAGAGGTGCTTCAAAAGGCAGGATACTCAACATTTATAAGTGGGAAATGGCATTTGAGTTTTTTTGACAAAAAACAGTGGCCCCTACAAAGAGGCTTTGACAAATTCTACGGCTTTATTTCAGGAGCGGGTAATTATTTTAAACCCGAAGCGCCCAGATTTATTTTTGAAGGCAACGTGCCTATTAATATTAATGACGAGGATTATTATACCACCGATGCTTTTACTGATAAAGCTATTGAGTACATAGAATCAGCAAAAACTGAAAATCAGCAAAAACCATTTTTTTTATACCTATCCTATAATGCACCCCATTGGCCATTACAAGCTCCTAAAGAAGACATTGACAAGTACAGAGGTAAATACATGAAAGGATGGGAAAACCTGCGTATGGAGCGGTATAATCGAATGAAAGAAATGGGGCTGATTGATGCTTCATGGGAGTTGAGCTATGACGATATTGTTTCATGGGATTCACTTTCCGATGAAAAACGCAAAGAAATGGATCACAGAATGGCCATCTATGCGGCAATGATTGATAGAATGGATCAAAATATCGGAAGGTTAATTGAAGATTTAAAAAAGAAAAAATTACTAGATAATACCGTCATTATGTTTTTAAACGACAATGGTGCATGTGCTGAATTTGACATGCTAGGTAGTGGCCCGAAGGATCAATTGGAAACAAAAGAGGGCTATGCATTATCTTACGGAAAAGCATGGGCAAATGCTTCGAACACTCCCTACAGGTCATACAAACATTGGGTACACGAGGGTGGTATAGGAACTCCTTTTATTGTCCATTGGCCAAATGGAATAGCTGAAAATTTAAAGGGAGCAACAATAAACCAATATGGATTTTTGCCCGATATAATGGCTACCTGTCAAGAATTGGCTAACACCAGATACCCTGATGTTTTTAATGGTAATCAAATCAAAAAACTCTCCGGTAAAAGCCTGACTCCTTTATTTTCGGGTTCAACCGAACAGATACATAAAGAGCCCATATTCTGGGAACACGAGGGCAATAAAGCTGTCCGCTCTGGTGATTTCAAATTGGTTCAGGAATGGGAAAAAGGAGTCTCTGACAATTGGGAATTGTACAATATATCAGAGGATAGAACTGAAATGAACAATTTGATTTCTGAACTACCGGAAAAGGCAAATGAAATGATTTTGATGTATAAAAAATGGGCCAAAGCTACTGGTGTCATTCCTTGGAACGAAGTGGAAAAGATAATACAAGATAAAAATAATTAAAAAATTTAATTTTTTTAATTTTTATTTTTCAATCTCTGGGAGGTGCTGCTTCAACTTTTGAATAATATTTTGAAATTGATCATCGCCTGAAAGGTTATACCACTCGTTAGGATCACTTTGATGGTCATATAACTCATTGGAACCATCTCTATATTGGATATAACGCCACTTTCCTGACCTGACCGCATGATTACCCTTACCGTAGGTTATCCGAACAGGCCGATTCCACTCCATCTCAGGATCTTTTAATAATTCAATAAGACTTTTCCCATCCAAACTTTCTTTATGGGGTAAACCAGCCAGATCAATCATGGTTGGATAGATATCAATAAAGCTGACAGGAGCATCACAAATCTTATTAGTTTTGATTTTTTTCGGATAAGAGACAATAAATGGAACGTGTGTGGTATCCTCCCAAAGCGCCTGTTTCCTCCAATGTTGTTTTTCCCCTAAATGCCAGCCGTGATCCCCCCACAAAACAATAATCGTGTTGTTTGCGTGATCACTTTTTTCTAGGCTTTCTAACAACGAACCAACGTAATCATCAACAAAACTAATCGAAGCCAAGTACGCCTGTACTCCCTTTTTCCACTGATCGTATTGAAGAACCAGTTCATGGTCTTGGACACCCTCGTTCAAATCAATTCCTAATGAGCCTGAATATCGCTCTCTTGCAAATCTTTTTCCAAATTCAGGAAGGTCATCTCGATCATTAATTAGGGTTTTTGGGAGCATAATTTCATCAAGTGGATACCGATCAAAATACTTTTGAGGAACATACCAAGGCAAGTGAGGTCTAAAGAAACCACAGGCCAAGAAAAATGGTTGGTCATGAGGTTTTTCTAACTCAGATTTAGCCCAATTAACAACTCTGACATCTTGCATTTGTTCATCCGCCACCGCTATTGGTCCCCAATTGAAAAATCCTGATCCAGCTCCAGTAGAGACTTGAGGTAAGTTCGCATCTCTCCCGCTCTGGCTCGTATGATTTTTTGAAACAAAATAATTATCCCACGATAGTGAATCTCCAGGGCCATTATTTGTGTGGAAAATTTTACCCCCTCCCATGGTCTTATAACCATTGGCTTTGAAGTATTGCATCAAGGTAATCTGATCAGGCAGATTTTTCCTAAAATTATTACGATTTCCATAAACGCCTGTATTTGACGGATAAAGTCCAGTCAACAAACCTACTCTTGAGGGGTTACATTGTGGTGCTACGGTATAAGCTTTGGTAAAGCCAATGCCTTTTTTTATTAGTTTGTCAATATTTGGTGTTTTGGCTTGCGGGTGTCCTCCCAGATAACCAACCCAATCATTTAAATCGTCAATTGCGATGAATAGAACATTTGGCTTTTTCTCCTTTATTTCGTCAGACTGACATCCAAACACGGCACAAAGAACAAAAGCAATCAACAAAAATTTTGAGATAAAATATTTTAACATAATTAATTTATTTTGGATGCTACATAATCAGGATTGCGTTGGGTTGGAATCGGCGCATTGGTATCCACCCACCAATTTTTTAATTCATTCAACAACTGATTAGTTTTCGTTGCATTGATTTTTGAGAGGTCATTTTGCTCTCCTACATCTTCGATAAGATTATACAATTCCACTTCATTGTCTTCAAAATAGTAATGAAGTTTCCAATCCCCTTTTCTGACTACTGATCCGGGACGAGTTCTAAAAAGTGAGTCCCTGTTTTCATTTTCTTTAATATCATAGCCCTGAAGGTAAATTGGAAAATGCCAAAAAAGAGCTCTTTCGGTTACCACTGTTCCATTTGTTAATGAATTCAAGATTGAATTTCCATCAAATTCATTATCCATTGAATGATCCCCAACAGCCTCCATAATAGTCGGGAAAATATCGAGGTGTGAAATTGGTGTTTTATCATTCAATCCATTAGGTATTTTACCTTTCCAATGGAAGAAAAAAGGCACTCTTATTCCACCCTCATAATAGCTTCCTTTCCCTGCTCTTAAGGGTTTTTGCTTAGTAATCTTTCCGTAATACCCTCCATTGTCAGAAGTAAATATGATTAAAGCGTTTTCAAATAAATTCCTATCCTTTAATTTTTTTATTAGGTGGCCAATGTTGCGATCCAAGTTGTCTATCATCGTGGCGTACTCTGGATTCTTTTGTCCTTTATAAGGAGCTTTATCAACATATTTACTCATCAAGGAATCCACCTTGTGTATTGGTGTGTGAACAGCATAGGGGGTGTAATGAAGGAAAAATGGTTCTTCCACTTTATCTAAAAAAGACAAGGTTTGATCCATAATCACATCTGTCAAATAATTACCCTCTTTGGATTGGATATCTACGCGATTATTTTTATTTCCATAAGGTGGATAGTAACTCCCTGGTGCACCTTGATGCCCCCCAGCTATGTTTACGTCAAAGCCGTACTTTAATGGATCTTTACTTAAATGCCATTTCCCAGAGTGACAGGTAACATAGCCAGAAGCTTTTAGTTTTTGGGCAATGACTGGAAATTCTTTACTTAGTAACGTGGTATTCTTAATTGGGATCAATTTTCGATCTTTAGATGCTCCTCGGTCGGAGTTGGAAACGGTATAAATTTGATGTCTAGTCGTCCATTTTCCAGTATTGATGGATGCCCTACTGGGCGCACAATTAGCCGCTGCAGCATAGCCCTGGGTAAACACCATTGCATCTGCGGCAAGGGCGTCAATGTTTGGCGTATCATAATACTGACTACCCATAAAACTAACATCATTCCATCCCATGTCATCAATATTAATAAAAATAACGTTGGGCGATTGTTCGTTTGTATTATTATTGGAACAGGAAATAAATAATTGCAATATAATTGCGAAAGTTATATATCTAACCATAGGATTTAATTTGATTTTATTCAAGTAGCTTAAAAATAATCAAAAAAAAACCAGTGTAGCAACACACTGGTTTTTTTTAAAATTATCCTTTATTATCTGTAACCGTTATTTGTTGGATCAGTATTCAACAAATTAGGATTTAACTGAATTTCAGCAAGCGGAATAGGCGCATACTGATGTTTGTCTTGAACATTCGCTGCGGCTGGAGCATTATGTTTTTGAAATTGAGTGTTTCTGATATGATCTACATAAATTCCCCATCTTACAAGATCAGGCTTTCTGTGGCTCTCACCACATAATTCATGTAATCTTTCTTCATACATTTCCTCTCTGAACTGCTGTTGAGACATACCACTCCATGGCTGATCGGGTTCAAAAGCTCTCTCACGAACTTTATTGACATACTGGTATGCATTTCCAGGACCATTTAGTTCATTCTCAGCCTCTGCTGCCATCAAGTAAATATCTGCCAATCTGATCATGACAAAATTTTCCATTTTATTTCCTCTTGGAGAAAATTCTGAACTCAAATTCCATAATTTCTTAAGGTATTTAAATTTCAAAGGTATTCCTTCATACTCCTGAGTTATGGTCTCATCATATCTCAAGTCTCCAGCATCCCATGATGACCTATCGCCTAAAAGTGGAAGTGGTGAAGCACCGCCATAACCGCCAAATTCATGGCCGTTTGCCGCAAGAGCAGTCTTTAGTTCACCTTGTCTAGATTTGTCCTTAGGCTCATCTCGAAGCCTTGGGACATAGTCATGTCCTCTTTGAAAATTTGCCTCACCATTGGTGCCTAAACCACTAGCAGGAAGACCAGTAAAATCAATCCATAAAATGTGTTCAGACTTAACTTTAGTTGAGTAATTTGCCTCACTCCAATTAAAAATATCGCCAAAATTATCCATTAAAGTATGAGGAGAATTATCGATAATGTCCTTTGAAGCTGTTAACATTCCTTGCCAATTTTTTGCGAACATATGGAATTTAGCTTCCAAAGCCCTTGCGGCCCACTTGGTCATTCTTCCTAAATCAGCACCAGACCATGAGTCGGGTAGTAATCCATATGCCGTTTGAAGATCGGCTATCATCGCATCTCTGATGGTTTTAACAGGTGTTCTCTCCAAAGAGGCTAACTCTTCTGGAGCAAGTATTTCAGTGAAAAAAGGAACATCACCCCATACACATGTTAGATCATAATAGGCGAGAGCTCTAATCACATAAAGCTGCCCAAGAGAATGATTAATTGAAGTCTGTGATAAACTTTCATTTCCTGAAATATTTGTTATGGCATCACTTGTATTTCTTATTGTTTCATAAAGTGTATTCCAGTAGCGCTCTCCATCAGCAACACCTTCGTCATAAGTTATATTGTGCGCTTCCTTAAAAATATTTCTTGTTGAACTTATTTCATCTGCTGCTATTTGCCACCATGCTGGTCTGTCTCTGTGTGCGAACCAACCAGCACTCGTTAACATTGAGTATGCACCATCAACAGCGATTTTAGCTTCAGCATCACTGTTGTAAAAAGTCGCAGGAGATAAGCCGTCTCTAAAGTCTTCAGCCAAATACTCCTCACAAGCTGATGGCATAATAATCAAGCCTATGACCATCAATAATTTTGTTAAATGTAATTTAATATTTTTCATCATTTATATTTTATAAGTTTAACCTAAAACCAAGTGCTATCGAGGAGGCATAAGGGTATTGGTCATCCGCAACTCCCTGAGCTACCGTGTTTGACCCTCCATCACTGACCTCTGGATCTCCCCACTTGTAGTCAGTAAGAAGAAGTAAATTGTTACCTGTTAGGTATACACTTGCCGAATCCACAAAAGGTAAACCAGCAATCGAATCAAAATCGTAATTTAAAGTGACGTTTTTAAGTCTAATATAAGACCCATCAACAACGTTTAAGCTACTATTAGGTCGATAACCTCCAGCAGATGTTCCAGCTCTTGGAACATCTGAAGTTGGATTTGAAGGAGTCCATCTTTCAGCAACAATCGGTAGCATATTAGTCTCTGGACCACGACCATAATAGTGTTCATAGATAGAAGCATCAAAAAGTTCATTGCCCTGCATACCCTGAATAAACACGTCCATCGTCCAATTTTTATAGGTTAGCGTATTTCTAAATCCATAATAAAAATCTGGCTGTGGGCTTCCTATGGCCACAAAATCATTAACATTAATTGCGCCGTCTCCGTTTTGGTCTACGTAATTAGGAGCACCAATACCATCAATTCCAGTCCTTTGGTCTGCGTCTATTTCAGCTGCAGATTTGTATGTCCCTTCATATATTGCGCCATAAAAAGTAGGCATTACCTCACCTGGAACAAGTCTAACAGCACCAGTACCCGCCTGAGCGTGATTTGGATTTCTTAGATTAATAAAAGGTGCATCTCCTATGCTAACTACTTTATTTCTATTAGCAGAAATTTGAAGATTAGAACTCCAAACAAAATCTGGTTTTTCAATGTTTACAGAATTGAATGTAAGTTCAATTCCTTTATTTTCAACCTGTCCAACATTTTCAAGTCTTGTATCTCCAGCAGTTCCAGGAAGTGGTTTTGCCAATAACAAGTCCTTAGTTTGTTTGTTATAATAATCGATTTCAACAGAATATCTATTGTTTAATAAACCTATTTCAAGTCCTACATCAGTTTGATAGGTTTTTTCCCATTCTAGGCCAGTACTTGGAAGGGAAGCTAAAATTACACCAGGAGAAATTGATTGGTTAAAAAAGATATTTCTGGGAATATATTTAGCAAGCGAATTGTAAGGGTTAACTCCCTGTTCACCAACAATTCCATAACTAGCTCTTAATTTCAAGCTACTTATAGCTTCGATATCTTGCATAAAATCTTCTTCACTAATTTTCCAGGCTACACCAGCAGATGGGAAAAAAGCATATTTTTTACCCTCCTCAAAAACTGAAGATCCATCTCGCCTACCAACTAAAGAAAGTAGGTATTTATCTTTATAGCCATAATTAATTCTAGATATAATTGATTCAAATGTTCTTTGTCGGTAATCTGAACCTACTATATTTCTCGCAGCGTCTGCTCCTAGAGAAAGGTTGTTGAAAGTCACAACATCATTAGCATAACCAGCTCCACCAGCATTTACATCAGTATAGGTGTCTTTCTGCATCGTGTAACCAGCAAGCACCTTTAATGAATGATCTCCAAAATCTTTAGTATAAGTAATCGTATTTTCATTTAAAAAGCCTGTTGTCCGTCCAAAGGAAACATCTGCGTCTCCTCCTGTACCACCAGCAATTGTTTGAGGGGAAAGGTTACCAACGTATTGATTCCGTTTATTAAAAGTTAAGTTAGTACCCACAGAGCTTCGAACTGTAAAATCTTTAGCAAAATCAAATTCTACGTAAGCATTTGCAAGGATATTTGTAACAAAACTATGATCTATCCTTTCATTGATATCATGTACGGGATTTCTAGAAATAGATCCAGATACTGGATTCTCACCGTTGTAGGATCCGTCATCATTGTATACAGATTGAGTAGGAAGTAGAGTATAGTAGACCCCTTGAAAATTAATTTTATTATGTTCTTGTTTTCTATCAGTAATCGCCATCCTAACTCCAGTTCTAATATTATCACTGACATTAACATCAAAATTTGCTCTTAGCGAATTTCTCTCCAAACCAGAAGCTTTAATAATACCATCTTGTTTAAATCTATTGTAGGATATGAAATAGTTGGCTTTTCCTGAGTTGCCACTGATATTAACATCTGTATTATCTATTCTACCATTTCTAGTAACTAAACCTCGCCAGTCAGTTGGTGTAATACTCTCCCAGTTTGGCGCATGAACCGCATTACTAGCCAAAGATGGGTCATTAGTACCATAATCTGTATCAGTATAAGTAACACCTTCATTCCAATATTCAGCCCAAACGCCAATACTTGCCATTTCAGGATAGTTATAGACTTGTTGTGTAGAAGAATAATGGTTTATTGATACATCCACCTTTCCTTCTTGGGTTGATAGACCTGTTTTTGTACTAACTAAAATAACTCCAGCAGCACCACGAGTTCCATATATTGCAAGTGAACTTGCGTCTTTAAGAACTTCGATAGATTCAATATCATTAACATTTAGATTGGAAAGATTAAAATCAGTTCCAACAATAAAACCGTCAATTACAAATAATGGTTTATTATTTCCGTTAATTGAACTCATACCACGAATTCTAATTGTAGAAGCAGCTCCAGGCTCTCCACTTGTAGAAACAACATTTACTCCAGCTGCCCTTCCTTGTAACATATTATCAACTCTGGCAACGGGTTGGTTTACAAGTGCCTCTCCTTTGATTTGTGAAATCGAGGAAACAAGATCCTTTTTGGCAGTTGATCCGTATCCAGTTATAATAACCTCATCAAGTTTAGCATAATCGGCCTCCAAAAAAATATTAATACTTTCTTGTTCACCTACAACGATTTCTTGACTTTCGAATCCAACATAAGAAATCACCAAGATATCGTTAACTGTAGCTTTAATGGCAAAATTTCCATCAAAATCTGTAGCAACACCTGTGTTGGTTCCTTTGATAAATACGTTTACTCCAGGTAACGGCACCTGATCAGCATCAGAAATTACTCCAGACACTGTTTTCTCTTGAGCTAATAATTGAACGCTAAATAGCAGCGATGCAATCATTAAGCTAAAACTCATTCCACTATTCATATAATGAATAAGCTTTTTAATTTTAACTAACATCATAATAATTTTGTTTGATTTATATTATTTATTAAATGATTTTTAAGAATATCTTAAAAAACACCTTATATTTTTGCAATATAGGAATTTAACATTTATTTACAATTTTTTAATTATTATTTAATATGTGTTTTATTTGATGTTCGAAACTTAAATTGGTTCATTAAACTGGAATTAGATTTATGTATATTTAACTTTTATTTTTCAAAAAA
>CENJ01031165.1_pt1 | contig 18517 bp, 24 predicted proteins | sample 356161 | NCBI WGS metagenome assembly CENJ01 (sample SAMEA2619531, study PRJEB7988) | marine metagenome | biome: marine biome (ENVO:00000447); feature: surface water layer (ENVO:00002042); material: "saline water (ENVO:00002010), including plankton (ENVO:xxxxxxxx)" | depth 5 m
AATACTTTAAATTTATATTTATAATACAAAATATTTAATATATAAATTATGAAAGTTTAAAAATGGACTCTATAACACCAAAAAAAAAGGTCAAACTAGCTACCGAACAAAAAGTTAGTAGAGAAGAAGCTGAAGAAGCTGTGAGAACTCTAATTAAATGGGCCGGAGATGACCCAAAAAGAGAAGGGTTAATTGATACGCCAAGACGTGTTACAAAGGCTTATGAAGAGTTTTTTTTGGGATATAAAGAATCAGCAGATGAATATTTGTCAAAAACTTTTGAAGATGTAAATGGTTATGAAGAAATTGTTATGTTAAAAGATATAGCATTCAATTCGCACTGTGAACATCATATGGTTCCAATAATAGGAAAAGTTCATCTGGCTTATCTGCCTGTAAAAAAAGTTGTGGGCATTTCAAAACTAGCAAGAACAGTCGATATCTTTGCCAAAAGACTCCAAACGCAAGAAACTATGACTCAGCAAATTTCAAGTTCAATCTATGAAACTCTAAAACCAAAGGGGGTTGCAGTATATGTTGAAGCATTTCATCAGTGTATGACAACTAGAGGCGTTTTAAAACCTAATGTATCAACAATAACCAACTCTTTTTTAGGTGACTTTAAAAACGACAAACACTTACAACAAAGATTTCTTGAATATATAAAAACGTGACTAATATTGTTTTCGAAAAGCGTGTATCAGTAGAAGAGGTAGAAGAAGGTTTTACCTTTCAACCAAAGTTTGATTCCAATGGCCTTATTCCCATAATAACAATAGAGTTCGAAACTAATGAGGTGTTGATGCATGGATACTCAAATGAAGAGGCACTCAAACTCACAATGTCCAGTAAAAAAGCACATTATTTTTCAAGAAGTAGACAACAAATTTGGAAAAAAGGAGAGAAGAGCGGTTTATTCCAAAATATAAAACAGATTAAAATTGATGATGATCAAGACTGCTTGATTTACTTTGTAAATCTTGAAGGTAAAAAAGCTAGTTGTCATGTTGGATATAAATCTTGTTTCTACCGACAGTTAACCAAGGAAGAAGACAAGTATAGTGTTAAACTAGAATTCACTGAAGATACAAAAATATTTGATCCCGAAAAGGTTTATGGGAATCTTCCCAACCCCACCAAACTCTAATATTTTACTCCAATTTCATTTACATTGATACCTATTATGTTAAAGTAAAATTAAACTAATATTAATTGGAGGAAATATTATGGACGCATCAGTTCTGAATTATACTGTAAACGATAACGTTGCCAGTTTTTTAAATAAAAACCAAAAACTTTATATTGATGGTAGCTGGGTAGATACTGGCTCATCAAAAACTTTCGATGTAGAAGATCCAGCGACAGGAAAAAAGCTTACGTCTTGTGCCGCTGGGAATAGTAAAGACATTGATTTAGCTGTTAAAGCAGCAAGAAACGCATTTGACTCTGGTAAATGGACAGGAATACCAGCAAATGAAAGAGGAAAAATAATATGGAAAATTGGTGACTTAATCGATAATCATGCAGAAGAATTAGCACAACTAGAATCACTTGATAACGGGAAACCAGTTGCAGTCGCTGGAGCTGCGGATGTTCCCCTTTCTTCAGATATTTTTAGATATATGGCAGGTTGGGCTACTAAAATAGAGGGAGAAACTATTCCTATTTCCGTTCCGTATACACCTGGAGCTCAATATCATTCATATACCGTTAAAGAACCAGTTGGTGTTGTTGGTCAGATTATTCCATGGAACTTTCCTCTTTTAATGGCCGCGTGGAAAGTTGCACCTGCACTTGCTGCTGGATGTACTATAGTCCTAAAACCAGCAGAACAAACACCATTATCAGCATTAAGATTAGTGGAGATAATTCATGATTCAGGTTTACTACCTAATGGTGTATTAAATATTGTTACTGGTCTTGGGGAAGATGCTGGAGCACCATTGGCAGCCCATCCGCACGTAGATAAGGTCGCATTTACCGGTTCTACCGAAGTTGGCAAGCTTATTACAAAAGCAGCAGCCGGAAATCTAAAAAAGGTTTCTTTAGAGTTAGGTGGAAAATCGCCTACAATAATATTTCCCGATGCTGATATCGATGCTGCAATTGCTGGAGCAGCATCTGCTATTTTCTTTAACCATGGACAATGCTGTTGTGCAGGATCAAGGTTATTTGCTCATGAAAAAGTTTTTGATAAGGTAACTGAGGGTATATCTAAGATTGCAGACCAAATCAAGGTTGGGCCTGGGATGGATACTTCAACTGAAATGGGTCCATTAGTCTCTGATGAACAGTATCAGAAAGTTTCAGGCTATATTGAATCTGGAAAATCTGAAGGTGGTGAAGTAGTTGCAGGAGGTAAATATGATAACTCTTCTGGAGGACATTTCGTTCACCCTACTGTTTTTGCAAAAACAAACGCAGATATGACTCTTGTAAAAGAAGAAATTTTTGGCCCTGTAGTTTGTGCACAACCTTTTTCAGATGAAAATTTAGAAAAGATTGCTAACGAAGCAAATAATACTACTTTTGGTCTTGCAGCTAGTGTTTGGACAAAAAATATAAGTGTGGCACATAAATTAGCTGGGAAGATAAGAGCAGGAACGGTTTGGATCAATTGTCATAATATATTTGATGCCTCACTTCCTTTTGGTGGTTTTAAAGAATCAGGATGGGGAAGAGAAATGGGTCATGAAGTGTTAAAAAATTATACAGAAGTAAAAGCAGTAACTGTTAATCTTTAATTTTGAGATGTAAATAAACCAAGCTAATTTTTATTAGCTTGGTTCTTTCTAATATGAATTCTTTAATAACTGAAAAAAACGAAAAATATATAAGAGTAAAAAGAAATATTTCTCATTTGTTTTCTTTCCTTGTTATATTTATTTACTTTTCTTTTATTTTTCTGATTGGTTTTAATCCGAAACTACTTGCTAAAGAAATAGAAAATAGCTCCATGACATATGGTGTAGCTTTTGGACTGTCAATTATAATTTTTTCAATAATACTTACACTGATCTATACACTCATATCTAATAGATATATCGATGAAATTAAAAAATAAATGCTAAATTTTAATAAACAAAAATATGGAAAGTAATTTTGTAGCTTCAATAATTTTTTTTCTCTTTGTATTTGTTACATTAGCAATTACGTATTTTGCATCAAAAAAATCAAATACAAAAGAAAACTACTATGCTGCAGGCGAAAAAATTTCTGGCTTTCAAAATGGTCTTGCGATTGCGGGAGATTATATGTCTGCCGCTTCATTCTTGGGAATTTCAGGTCTAGTTTTCTTATCAGGTTTTGATGGTTTGATTTATTCAATTGGTTTTCTAGTTGGATGGCCAATTATTCTTTTTTTAGTAGCTGAAAAACTAAAAAATCTTGGCAAATTTACTTTTGCAGATGTAACCACAATTAGACTTAAACAATCAAAAATAAGAATCTTATCTTCGGTTTCCACCCTTATAACGGTTTTATTCTATCTTATTGCACAAATGGTTGGGGCTGGTTCATTAATTCAAACTTTATTTGATTTACCTTACAACTTTGCAATCTGGATTGTTGGTATTCTAATGATAATTTATGTAAGTTTTGGTGGAATGATAGCTACAACATGGGTTCAAATTATTAAGGCATTTTTATTAATTTTTGGAGCTTCAGTATTAAGTTTCTTAGTTCTAAAGGAATTCTCATTTAGTTTATCAAACTTGATCGATGCTGCTATTTTAGCTCATAAATCAGGCATTGATATTTTAAAGCCTGGGAAGCTTGTAGCTGATCCAGTTTCAGCAATTTCACTTGGAATTGCTTTAATATTGGGAACTGCAGGTCTGCCACACATACTTATGAGATTTTTTACAGTTCCGGATGCTAAAAGTGCTAGATTATCTGCATTTTATGCAACATCATTCATAGGATATTTTTACTTACTTACATTCATAATTGGTTTTGGTGCAATAGTTTACTTATCAACAAATCCAAACTATACCAATGCAGAAGGTACCTTGATTGGTTCTAATAATATGGCAGCAATTCATTTATCACATGCTGTTGGAGGAAATATTTTTCTAGGATTTATTTCAGCTGTAGCATTTGCAACTATCTTAGCTGTAGTTTCAGGCTTAACATTAGCCGGAGCATCTGCTGTTGGAAGAGATTTATATGTCTATGTTTTAAATAATGGGAAGGCCGATGAAAAAAAGGAATTATTTGTCTCAAAAATATCAAGTGTACTTATTGGTATTATTGCAATCTTTCTTGGTATTACTTTTGAAGGACAAAATGTGGCATTTATGGTTGGACTAGCCTTTGCAATCGCTGCAAGTACCAATTTCCCTGTCCTATTTTTAAGTATTAACTGGAAGAATCTTACAACTAATGGTGCCTTTTATGGCGGGATGATAGGATTATTAATAACTGTAAGTTTGGTGATTTTAGGTCCAACAATTTGGGTTGATATTTTTAAATTTGAAAAGGCAATTTTTCCTTACAAGTATCCTGCTCTATTTTCAGTGACTTTATCTTTTTTAGCAATTTTCATTATCTCAAAATTAGATTTTAAGAGTAAATCTGATACAGATAAAGAAAAATTTATGGAGATGATGAAAAAAGCATATTTAGGGAAGTAAAAGTTGATTTTTATAGATATAGATAAACCGCATCCTCAAGAGATAAAGGAATGGATGAAAAAAAATAAATTAAATATTGATCAATCTGCTGAAATTTTAGGCATAAGTAAAAGGCAATTTTCTAGATTTCTTTCCGGTGAAACTCCAGCTAAAAGGGTTCACTCTTTAGCAATGCAAATGATTTGGATTCTATATGAAAACAAAAAAGATATTATTAAAAATGATAAAAATAATTCAAAAAAGGTAATTATACCCATCAAATAACTACTCTTTAAATAATTGGTAGACAACTTGTTTATTTTCAAATCGCATCTTTTTAATTACATCTAAAACTAAACCAGAAAAAAAACTTATAAATGATAATATCATTAGAAATCCAGCTAATATTGCTGAAGGTAGTTTTTCAACTAAACCAGTATTGTAAAAATCATGAACTACTGGTGTACCTAAAATTATGGATGAAATAAAAAAAAATAAACTCAAAAATGTAAAAAATAATAATGGCCTTTCATGCTTTATTAACATTAAGATTAGCCTAAGAATTTTTATTCCATCACGATAGGTACTTAATTTACTAAGAGAACCTTCTGGTCTTGAATTATACATACACTCTACTTCTTTAATTGAATGTTTTTGCTCTAGAGCGTGAATAGTTAATTCTGCTTCAATTTCAAATTCATTGGAGTAAACTGGAAAAGTCTTCACAAATCTTTTAGAAAAGACTCTAAAACCTGAAAAAATATCAGTTACATTCTTGCCAAAAAAGAGATTTACAAAAGAGGTGAAAATTTTATTACCTAGTAAATGGCCTCTTCTATATGCTTGTGAGTTCTTATGTACACGTTTTCCGATTACCATATCAAATTTTTCATTTTTAACATAATCTAACATTTTATTTATATTTCTTAAATCATATGTATTATCTCCATCCACCATAATATAATAATCATATTTATGGTTATCAGAGAACATTTTTCTAACAACATTTCCCTTCCCTCTCTCGCAAACCATTCTTACTTGAACACCAATTTTTTTTGCAACATTTACTGTTTTATCTGAAGAATTATTGTCGTAAACCACAATACCTGCCTTAGGTAAATATTTTTTAATATTATTAATTACAAGGCCTAAAGTTGATTCTTCATTTAAGCATGGAATTAAAACTAGAGCTTTCTTTTTCATTATGATGTAAATAATAATGTATTCGTTTCAGGTAATATTTTGTCAAATTTAAAACTATTAACTTGAAAATTTTTTAGTGGCTCAACTGACTCAATTCTATTATCAATTATGAACTTAGCCATAGATCCTCTCATTTTCTTAATTTGCATCCCAATATTTTTATATTCATCGTTTAATTTGGTTTTAAAATCAAAGTTAATGACTTTTGCACTAATTTTTTTATGATTTAAAACTGAGAAATACTCCTTTGATGACAAGTTAAATAAGAATGTTGAACCATTAATTTTTATTTCTTCATTTAAATTTTTAGAAACATCCTCTCTCCAAAATTTATAAAGATCAGAATTAATTAATTTCACAGTATTCGTCCCCATTTCTAACCTGTAAGGCTGGATAACATCAAAAGGTTTAAGAAGTCCATATAATCCTGATAAAATTCTTAATTTTTTTTGAGTATAATCATACAAATTTTCTTCTAAGCTTCTAATTGATAAACCATCAAAGGTTGCTCCAGTAAAAAGAAATACAGCAGGCTTTTTGATATTCTTTGGGTTATCAAAGTTTACAAATCTTTTTTTATTAAGTTCAATGAGTTTATCACTAATTGGCATTAGTGATTTAAGTTCTGAGGTACTTAAACCTTTTAAATTTTCGCTAAGTATTTTTATTTTTTTTTTAAATTTTGGCTCAGAAAACTTATAATTTACAGTTTCAGTTTCAATATTTAAATTTTTTGACGGTGAAATTATAATCATAAATATATGATAATAACTTTTTTTAAAAATTAAACTTTAATTATTTTACCATTGCCCACTGACCACTTTTTTCCCTACAAGCAGTGTCCAAAGTCTTCCTAGACTCACTATCTAAGAAGAAAGTATGTTCAATTAATCTGCATTCTGGCCCTCCATAATGTCCTTTAATTACTACAACACCTTCATTTCCACTTTTAGGATTCTTCCAATACCCTGATCGTACAAAATTATTATTATCGTTGATTTCTAATACCTTAATGGTTTCTTTTTTATAAAAATAATAGTCATCTTGACCTAAAAACTCAGAAAGGTACGACCCTAATAATATTCCAACAGCAGATCCAACTGTTGTACTAAAAATATCTCCATCAGAAAGCTCGTATCCTAAATAACCGCCAGCAGCTGAAGAAGAGGTTCTAACCACGGTATCTCTATCAAGATTTACTGCTGAGCAACCTGTTATAAAAGAAGAGATTATGACAATCTTAACAAATTTTTTAATCATCTAAATACCTTTTAGTTAGCCTTTCTCTCTCTAAAAATCTTATTTCTGAGTTGCTAATGTTACTATTATTTTTAATCTCAATTGATTTTGAAGAGTATCTATTTTTTATAAAATTTTCTTTTAGTTGACTGGCATAATTCATTTTCTCAACTTTTTGGTTTATTCTAATAATATTTGCAGTATGTGAATCGATTATTTCAGATTTACCATATGCTAAAGGGGAGCTTTTAACCATTGAATCAGAAATAAAACCAAGTGGTTCGAAGAATCCGCCGCTGTGAAGTTGTTTTAAAAAGTAACCCGAAGTTCCAGTTATTGTTAAATATTGTAAAGCATAACTTAAGCTTCTAGTTTTAGAGTTTAAGACACCTGCTTCTCCCTCACTTCCAAAGATCTCAGTAAAAGAATTTGATTGGACGCTTTTAAACAATAACAAAGCTAAGATTATAATTATAGTTCTCATAACTCTTAAAACGACTCATTTTAATAATATTTAGTTGTAGTTTAATGTTTCTATAATCATTAGCTTTTGCTGTATTGGTAGATTATTAAAATAGTTTTTATTTACATTAATTTGCCTACTGTTTTCAAACCTTGAGACAACATCAACTTTATTTTGATAAGTATTTTCTTTACTTAAAGAACTATCATAGTATTGATCATAGACTAAACCTACTCCAACTCCAATAAGCGAAAATTCAAATATATTTAGTGATTTGACATTCGAGAACGCCAGCATGTTAAGTAGAGCGAGAGTTATAGAGAATTTTGTCATAATATTACCTTTATGGTTAATATATAATTTTTTTTAGTTAGTGACAAATACTATTGTTAAAAGAAATATTGTATTGATTTTTATTCAGAAAAGGGGTCAAACATTCATTTAATACATTACCTATAATCCGCGTATTTATTCTCCCCTATTCTATTAAACCTTTTATTTAATATTTACAGGTTTTAGATTATTATGAATCAATGAAAAAGTTTATTGTCCATTATGAAATTGTTTTTGAAAAATATGACAACGCTGTTCAAGGTAGTATGGAAGTGAAACTTGGTGAAGAGATGTCAGACCCAGATGGATATGTTTATAAAGTAAAAAATGAAGACGATGCTATGAAGTATGTTGATGACTTTTACTATCACAATGCAGAAAGTGATATGATTAGACTACCGAAAGATTTTGATGGGGATACTCATTTAGATATTACTAAGGTAATAAAAAAATAGTTATGTTGTTTAGATTTATAATGATTGGAACAGTAATTTGTATATTAATAATGATGATGTAATTAAAAATATGAAAAAACTATTACTGATATTGTTTTGTTTGTTTCTATCTTTTGAGGTGAAATCTGAATCTGATGAGGAAATTTATAAAAACTTTAAAAAGAATGAAAAAGTGTTTTATAAAGAACTTGAGTCAGAAGTATCAATTCTTATTACTGCAGGATTTCCAATAACAGAGGTAAAAGAGTCTATTTCTGAAGTTTTAAGAAAAGGAAAAACTATAGCAGGGCAAATTCCTATAAAAAAAAACTATTCAGATTCACAAAAAAATAAAATTTATAATATTGTAACAGAAAAAATCTTTCAAGAACCTAAAATAAGTTTTGCTTTCTTTAAATTCAAAGACAGAGATTTTAAAGTAAAACTACAAAATATGATTGAAAAAGATTTTGAAGAATTTTCACTTAATGAAAATCAGTTAGTATATAATGTTCTGGGGCGTTTAAATGACAAAAAAATTGGCAGTAAATATAATCTTAAAAAATTAATCGGTGATTATAGTGATGAACAAAAAAAGGATATATCAGAAATTTTAGTACAAGATTTTTTTAAACAAAGAAAACAAGATAAAAAATATTATGCTTGTATGTCAAAACATTCAAAGGGACAAATGGAGGCATTTGAAGTTGGTATAATTGGAGAATCTTGCAAAATGTTATTAAGTAATGATAAGAAAAAACAAAAAAGGGGTAAGTGTACTTTAAAAGAAATTGGCAAACATTCTCAGATGGTTTTAAGTCTAAAATACAAAAATTGTAAGTATCAAAATGAATAAAAGTTTCTCACAAGAAACTTTTTTATTTATCCCCACTCCCCTTTTTCTGAGAACTTTTCATCATTCAAATCTTTGTCCTTAGTTATCGAAGTTTGATAGTAGTTTTCTATCAAACTCTATCAAACTCAAAGATACTTTTTCACTTTTTTACAAAACCCCTACTCTCTCTAGGTTTTATGGTAGCGGAGGAGGGACTTGAACCCCCGACACGCGGATTATGATTCCGCTGCTCTAACCACCTGAGCTACTCCGCCTAAGTTTAATAGAATTCATTAAAAGACTTAGTTTAATTTTTACATTTTGTAAAGTTTCTTTTACTCTAACTTCAAAGTTAACGGATAATATTTAAAATCAAGTCAAAAGAATTAAGTTTTGAAACTCTAATTATTCTGTTTTTCGCTTGCTGATATCCATCCTCCACCAATCATTTTTTTTTTTCTATCATAGAATACACAAGCTTGGCCTGGAGCAACTCCGTACTCTGGTTTAGAGAGTTCAACAACACCCAGATTCTTATTTATATCAGAGATCCTAACTTCCCCGTTAACCAGAGACATTCCTGATCTTATTTTTATTGTAGCTTTAAATGGTTTTATTGGTAAATCTCCAGAACAAAAGTTTAAGTCTTTCAAATAAATAAAATATTTTTTAAGTTTATCCTTAGGACCTACAATAACCTTGTTATTTTTAAGATTTATGTCAACAACATAAAAGGGTCTATGTTCATTTTGTCCTTTAATCCCACCTATTCCTATACCTTTTCTTTGTCCTATAGTATAATTTGCCAAACCATCGTGAAAACCTAAGGATGTTCCATCTACTGTCTCTATAACACCTTGTTTAAATGAGCCTGTAGAATTTTTTTTTAAAAAGTCTCTATAATTTCCATCAGGAATAAAGCATATATCTTGACTATCCGGTTTATCTGCAACATCTAATGAGAAAAATTTTGCTAGATTTCTAATTTCTTGCTTAGTGAAATAACCCAAGGGAAACCTAAGGGTCTTTAGCTGATTTTGAGTGGTAGCAAATAAAAAGTAGCTTTGATCTTTTGTTTTATCATTTGCCTGGTAAAGATGTATTCTTCCATCTTCTTCAATTCTTTTAACGTAATGTCCAGTAGCTAAATACGAACATCCAATTGACTTACTAAAATCTAGCATATCTTTAAATTTAACCGTTTGATTACATTTTATGCAAGGAATTGGTGTATGTCCCTTGTTATAACTTTCTATGAAATCTTCAATGACAGATTGTTTGAACCTTGATTTGTAATCAACTATAAAATGCTTAATTCCAATTTTTTTTGCTACCGTTCTTGCATCACGAATATCTTTACCTGAACAACATGTTTTAGAGGCGCTAGCTTTTGATGCTTCATAAAGCTTCATAGAAACACCTATTACCTCATATCCCAAATGATTTAAAATCGCTGCTGTAACTGATGAATCAACTCCACCTGACATTGCTACAACGATCTTCTCTCCGGTTTTTGGAAGATTATTTATCTTTTTAAATTCAGTAAAGTTAATATTCATTCTAATCTCTTTCGTCAATCCATGCCATTTGTATTGCTTCAAGAATTTTTTCATTTGAATTACTAGGGGAGTCATCAAAGCCCTCTAGATTGATGACCCAATTATGTAAATCCGTAAAACGAAGATTTATATTATCCTTTTCAGGAAATTTTTCCTCCAACAAAATGGCTATTTCAATCGTATCTGTCCATTTAATTGTCATTATTTAAACACTCATATTTCTTGTTCCATTTGGAACTTTTACCTTGATTCCATCAAGTGAATCATCGACAATTATTTGGCAACCAAGTCTTGAAGTATGAGTAAGACCCCAAGCAAGGTCGAGCATATCCTCCTCTTCCTCTGATGGTTCAGGTAATTTTTCAAAAAATTCTTTTTCAATTATTATATGACATGTTGAACATGCAAGTGATCCTTCACATGCACCTTCAAGATCAATTCCGTTACTATGTGCAACCTCAAGTAAAGAAAGACCATTTTCAGCATTCACAGTCTTTTCAGAACCGTCAGATTCTACAAAAATAATTTTTGTCATATTTCTTATAAATCCTTTGTATTTTGACCAACTAAGTTACTAAATTCAGATCCTATCTTTTTTTCAGCAAAAAATTCGGTTTCCTTATTTAATTTTTTATATAGTTGTTCAATTTTATCTTTATCGTTTTTATTCAACTCTTTTTGTAGCATATTAATTAAATTACTAATATTTTCTATATTTTTTTTTTCACATAACTTTTCAATATCTTTTTGATAATAATGAATTTCATTAATTATTTTCTTAGCCTTAATTTTCCATTCTATCAGCATTCTGAAACTTACATCCTCTTCAGCATTTTTTATACTTGACTCTACTATCTCTTTTAAATCTTTAATATTAATATTGTCATCTGTTTTTATTACTAGATTTTCTTTCATACCAGTAGATTCATCAATAGCAGTGATGACTAAGATTCCATCCACATCTATTGAGAATCTAACTATAATTCTTGGAATACCGGCTGGTTTAGGATCAAGTCCAGACAAAACAAATTCTCCTAAAGATATATTATTTTCAGATGTTTCCCTTTCACCTTGAAGTATTTTAATTTTAAGACTAGTTTGACCATTTTCAGATGTTGTGAAAGTTTGTTCTTTAATTGCAGGTATAGGAGTGTTTCTTGATATAACTTTCTCCATTAATCCTCCCATAGTTTCTATACCTAAAGATAATGGAGTTACATCTAGTAATAAGTTCTTTGAACCATTAATTAAGTCATTACCATGTAATGAAGCACCTCTAGACACAACTAAATCTGGGTTTGTATCGTCGTAAATTTTTGTACTAAACTTATCCTTAAGCATCTCCTTAACAAATTCACAACGTGTAGATCCTCCAACAAGAATTATACCATCAACATCTTCATCAGTAATGTTAAGTTCATCACAAAGACTTTTTGAAATGTTTATTGTTTTATCAACTAGTTTATAAATACTTTCGTTAAATTCCTCTTTCTTAAATTTAATTTTTTTAGATATTGAGTTAAATTTTATATTTTCTTCAAAATTATTCTTTGACTCAAAGTTCTCCTTAATCTTTTTTACATAACCTATAAACCTTTTCCTTTCCTGAACATCAACTTTATTTAGATCTAGATCAAAATTTTTTTTTGCTAGATAACTTGAATATAAAAAATCAAAATCATCACCACCAAGAACTGGATCACCGCTAGTTCCAAGTACTTTAAAAACTCCCTCTGATAGCTTGAGAACTGAAATATCAAAGGTACCGCCACCTAAGTCGTAAACAAAAAAAGTACCGGTCTTACTCTTTTCAATTCCATAAGCAAAAGCTGCAGATGTTGGTTCATTTATTAACCTTTTGATATTAAATCCAGCTAGAAAAGCTGATCGCATAATTTCAGACCTGGCTTTTTCGTCATAGTAAGCAGGAACAGTTAAGACACAATCATAACCTTTCAATTTAAGAAATGAATCGCAAAGAGACTTGAGGTAAATAAAAAAATCTTTCGCTACTTCAATTGTACTTATTTTTTGTTCATTCTCATTGAGAAAAATTTTATTATCTGGATCCTTTAAAAAGTTTCTTTTGATCGATTTAATGGCATCAACAGCTTCTTTTTCAGAAATATTATTTCCAAATTTCTTAATTCCATTTTTATAATAAATTAATGTTGGTATAAGTTCGCAATTTTTTTCATCTTTAATAAAACTTATTTTTTCATCAGTTATTACAGAGCAAACCGAATTGGTAGTTCCAAAGTCTATCCCTAAACAAATATTCTTTTCTTTATTATTTTTAGGCTCTTCAATTGTTAATAAATTCACTTAAATACTCTTTTGTTAGTTTAAAATTTTATTTAAATAAGATAGTTTAATACTATTATTCAGCATTTGATCATAGTCTCTTTTTTTATATAATACTTCTGTTTCAAACAAAATTTTATCAATTAATTTTTTTATTCTTTCTTTTACGATTTTTTTTTGATTACCTTCTGCAAACATAAACTCTTCTTGGATTTCCATGATATCTTGCAGTAATTCACTGTTTTTATATGTTTTATCATGATTCATAATAGAAACTCCAGATTTCTCGAGAATTAGGTTTATTCTATCAACATAGTTTTTTAATAAATTATAAGACTCATTTATTTTTGAAGAGTAATTATTAGATGCCTCTATCTCTCTTTGTGACAAACCAATAAATTTATTTGGATGGAAAACAATTTGAAGCTTCAGATAGTTTTTCTCTAATAAATCGAGGTCTATGAGAACCTTTTTATCTATTGAAAAGATTTCGAACTCATTGATTTCAACGTTTTCTTGAATTTTTCCACAGGATTTACAAAAAAACTCCTCATGCGATACTCTATCCTTACAATTCCAACATCTTTTTCCCATTTATTTAATTAAACATGAAAAGATTCACCGCAACCACATCTACCTTTTTCATTTGGATTTGTAAATTTAAACCCAGACTCTAATTCACCTTCCTGATAATCCATTTGTGTTCCAATTAAAAATAATGAAGCCTTGGGGTTTACAAAGATCTTAATGTCATTGTCGACATCCACAACTTCATCTTCTTCTAGAGGGTTATCAACATATTCAAGTTTATACGTAAGACCAGAGCAACCCTTTGTTTCAATATCTAGTTTGATACCAAGAGGTTTACTTTTCCTAGATAATACAAGCTTCCTTATTTGATTAATTGCATTATTAGTTAGGGTTATCATTTTTCATTTTTTTTCTTATAATCTTCGATTGCCGCTTTAATTGCATCTTCCGCTAGTACAGAGCAATGAATTTTAACAGGAGGCAATGCAAGGTGTGTAGCTATTTCAGTATTTTTAATAGAATTAGCTTCGTCAATTTTTTTTCCTTTCACCCACTCGGTAATCAAAGAGCTAGAGGCAATAGCTGACCCACAACCAAATGTTTTAAACTTAGCGTCTTCTATCACACCTTTATCATTAACTTTAATTTGAAGCTTCATAACATCACCACAAGCAGGAGCTCCAACCAAACCTGTTCCTACATCTTCAGATTCTTTGTTAAGAGATCCAACATTTTTTGGATTTTCATAATGATCTAAAAGTTCTTTACTATATGCCATATTTTCTCCTTTATAAAAATATTTTTAGTGTGACGCCCATTTTATTTTACTGATATCCACACCTTCTTGGGCCATTTCCCAGAGTGGACTAAGATTTCTCAACCTCTTGACTTCATTCACAATTACCTTCACAGCATTACGAATATCTTTCTCTGATGTATACCTTCCAATACCTATCCTCAGACTTGTATGAGCTAACTCCTCGGAAACACCAAGTGCCTTTAAAACATATGAAGGCTCTAGAGAAGCTGATGTACACGCTGAACCGGAGGATACAGCAAGATTTTTAATTCCCATCATCAGGGATTCACCTTCAACGTAAGCAAAGCTTAGGTTAATATTACCTGGCACCCTATTTGTTTCAGAACCATTAATAAAGATGTCAGCACATTCTCCATGTATCCCTTCTAGGAATATATTCTTTAGCTTAGTTATTCTTTTGGACTCCTCGTCAATCTCATCAGCACAAATTCTACACGCCTCTCCTAAACCTACACATAAGGCAGGTGAAAGTGTCCCAGATCTCATACCTCTCTCTTGACCTCCCCCACTCATCATGGCCGTAATTCTCACTCTTGGTTTACGTCTTACATATAAGGCTCCTACACCCTTAGGAGCATATATCTTGTGGCCAGATATACTTAGAAGGTCAATATTCATTTCATTAACATCTAATTTGATTTTGCCAATTGCTTGTGCACAATCCGTATGAAAAAAAACACTATTTTTCCTACAAATTTCCCCTATTTCTTTAAGCGGTTGTATCACACCAATTTCATTATGCACACCCATTATTGAAACTAGAAGAGTCTTATCGGTTATTTTTGACTCAAGATCTTTAATATCAATTAGACCGTCTTTATTAACTTGTAAGTAGGTGACTTCAAAACCTTTTTCAGATAGCAGTCTACAAGATTCTAGAACACATTTGTGTTCAGTGACACAAGTGATAATGTGGTTTTTCTTATCTCCATAAAAATCTGCAAGCCCTTTAATCGCTAAGTTATTTGATTCAGTTGCTCCCGATGTGAATATAATCTCCTTAGGATTAGCACCTATTATCTTTGCAACATTTTCTCTTGCGACTTCTACTGCTTGTTCTGCTTCCCAACCAAAAGAATGATTTCTTGAGTGGGGGTTTCCATAAATTTCCCCGAAGTATGGTATCATCTTGTCGATGACCCTTTTATCAACTGGAGTTGTTGCTTGATAGTCAAGATATATGTTATTAATAATATTCATTTATTCATATTTAGTGTTTTAGTTCAAATTATCCATTAAATATTTATTTTTAAAATCTATTCTGTTAAATTTTACATCTTCAATTGATATTGAATTTAGAAATTTTGATATATGATTAGTTAATTCATGCCATAAGTTATGTGTTAGACATTTAGAATTATGACCTTTGGAGTAGCAACCAATGCCTTTTCCATTACATCTATTTATTTTGAAATCTTCGTCTATTGCTCTGATAACTTCATAAATAGAAATTGACTGTGGATCCTTTTCAAACATATATCCTCCTAAAGGACCTCTTATACTCTTTACTATTTTTTTCTTTTTCAAAGAGGAAAATATCTGTTCTAAAAAGTTTACGGAAATATTTTGTCTATTTGATATATCGGAAAGTTTAACAGGATTGCCATTATTTATGTTCAAAGACATATCAACTAATGATGTCACCGCAGCTCTTCCTTTTGATGTAAGTTTCATATTATCCTCTTTTATCTTTTCTTTTTCTTTTAAGATTTTGTTTTAATTGAAAACCAAAGGTATTCTTTTGATTTTGCATAGAATTTTGTAGCTCTAATATCTTTTCGTTTAAGATATGAATTTCTTTGAAAAGAGCATTTATACTTTTCTTGTTAGGGTCGTCGATCTTCCCTTTTGAGATTCCATATGCTTCGAAAAGTTCTACGTCCCTTTTATAGTCGGACTGGATCTTTCTTGCTGGTATACCCACAAATGTCATATCAGAGGGAACATTGTTAAGAACGACAGCATTTGCACCAATTCTAGAGTTCTCACCAATTACAACTGGACCTAAGACTTGGGCACCTGAACCTACAATAACATTATCTTTAAGCGTTGGATGACGTTTAACATTTCTTTGAAGACTTGAATCAATTGAAGGGGTTAATCCACCTAGCGTAGTTTGTTGATACATTGTAACATTATTACCAATTGTAGAAGTTTCACCAATAACAAGTCCTGCTCCATGATCTATGAAAAAACTATGACCCACAGTGGCTGCAGGATGTATCTCTATAGAGGTTAACATTCTTATAAAATTACTAATAAATCTAGCTAAAAACTTTAGACCAAATCTCCAAAATAAATTTGAAAGCCTGTGAAAAAAAATTGCGTGAAAACCTGGATAAGTGAAGAAAATTTCAAAATAATTTCTTGCTGCAGGGTCTCTCAATTTAGCAGCTTTTAAATCGCTAAGTATAAGTGTTAACAAACTTTTTGACATAATCTAATATTTATAATATACATCTATATAATTATTATATCTTACCAAATTAGTCAAGTTTAAACATGCCAGAAATTCTTCTTAATGGACCAGTCGGAAGACTCGAAGCGAGATATACCCATAATAATATTTCCAACAGTCCATCCATTCTAATTCTACATGCACACCCAGGCCATGGGGGAAATATGAACAATAACTTGTCTTTGATGCTTCATAAATTTTTCTCTGATAATGGATTCTCAAGTCTAAGGTTTAATTTTAGAGGTGTTGGCAAGTCGGATGGAGATCATGACGGGAGTGAGGGAGAACTTGCAGACTCAGCTATAGCCCTTGACTGGCTTCAAAATCAGAATCCAGAGTCAAAAGAATATTGGGTATGCGGTATTTCATTTGGAGCCTGGGTTGGTATGCAACTTTTAATGAGAAGGCCAGAAATACCAAAATTTATTCTTTTAAGCCCACCTGTCGGGAAATATGATTTTAACTTTTTAGCACCCTGCCCTGCATCTGGTGTTATCATTTCTGGTGAGAAAGACGGACTAATCGATAAAGATATGGTAAAAGATGTTGCTACAAAATTAAACAAGCAGAAGTCTATTTCAGTTAAATACGACTCGGTAAAGTCTGCGGATCATTTTTTTACTAATCAAGAGAAAAAAGTAATAGAAAAAATAAAAAAATATATTTAACCTAGTTGATATTATTAGGTTTAAATATTACTCCGCATGTATTGCTTTTTTTACAACCAGTTGTTTCAGGAAAAGCAGAATTTAAACCTCTAATTGTTCTAATAGATATAAATGCAAATGCTTGCGATTCAATAAAATCACTATGATAACCAAAATCGTCTGCATTAAAAACCTTTCCATTTGAAACTAAATCTTTCAGATGATTCATTAGAGTGATATTTTTTACACCACCACCGGATATTATCCATTCGTCAACCTTACGATTTAGCTTACTCTCTAAATTAGAAATAATATATGCGGTATAAAATGTTAATGATCTAAGATTATCGTACATACTTACTTTTGAAGATATAAAATTCTCTAACTTAAAATAATAATTATCAAAAGAAACGGGGTGGCTTTTTTTTAAAAATGTTTTTTTTGCCCAATTTTTAATTAAATTCAAATTTACTTTTCCATTTTCTGCTAATTCCCCTTTATCATCAAAATTCTTTTTGAAAAATCTTTTACATAAACTATCAATTAACACATTTCCTGGACCTATATCAGATGAATAAAATTTGTTTTTGCTTAATAGTGTATAGTTAGAAATACCTCCTAAATTGATTACTAAAGTATTTTTTTTATAAGATGAGAAAATTGCATTATGATAGATTGGAACCAAAGGAGCCCCTTGCCCACCATTCTTTAAATCATTAGCTCTGAAATCTGACACAACTTTTTTTTCTAATCTATTAGAAATATGTTGAGCATTACCAATTTGAATTGATATCTTCTTCTTTGGAGAATGGATTAAAGTCACACCATGGATACCTAAAACATCAATGATATCTAGATTAATATGGTTAGTCTTAACAAACTTTTTTGTATTAAGTATTACTAACTCACTAAATTCTTTTTGTGTACAGGAAAATAATTCTGATTTCATAGTTTTGTCAAAATCATTATTTAAATTTTTAATTAATGCCCTCAATTTTTCTTTTAACTTTTTCCCTAACCTAAAATAAAAGTTTTTTAATACTTTTACCTGAGAAACTCCATCTGATTTAATTAGAGA
>CENJ01022688.1_pt1 | contig 18428 bp, 19 predicted proteins | sample 356161 | NCBI WGS metagenome assembly CENJ01 (sample SAMEA2619531, study PRJEB7988) | marine metagenome | biome: marine biome (ENVO:00000447); feature: surface water layer (ENVO:00002042); material: "saline water (ENVO:00002010), including plankton (ENVO:xxxxxxxx)" | depth 5 m
CTAAGTTTAAGTCGTGCCCTGCGTTAATCCCAACTTCAAGGGTATTGGCTAATTTTGCAGCCTTCAGATAGGGTGCGATAGCCTTCTTGGGGTTCTTCGGAAAAAACTTGGCGTAGGCTTCGGTATACAATTCTATTCTATCTGTTCCGGTCGCTTTTGCACCCTCAACCATTTTTTCGTCAGGATCGACAAAAATAGAGGTTCTGATTCCATGAGCCTTAAATTCACTGATGACCTCTATTAAAAAATCACGGTGTTGGATGGTATCCCAGCCTGCGTTTGAAGTAATGGCATTTTCTCCGTCTGGCACAAGGGTGACCTGATCAGGTTTTATGCGATTTACCAAATCTATAAATTTGGGAATGGGATTTCCCTCAATGTTAAATTCGGTAGTCAGAACTTCAGGTAATGCCAATGCATCATCATATTTGATATGGCGTTGGTCTGGTCTGGGATGAATGGTAATTCCCTGGGCTCCAAAACCTTGTAGATCTCTAGCCACCTTAAGAAGATTCGGGACATTACCTCCGCGAGAATTCCTTAGAGTGGCAATTTTATTGATGTTTACACTTAGGTGGGTCATTTCATTGCTTTGAGTTCAAAATTAAGAACTTCTTCTGGCATCTTCTAAAATTCGGTAATCAAAAGCCCAGCCAAATAAAGTTTCGTAATTTTACAATGAAATTGATCTAAATGAAAATTGCAGTTTTTTGCGCTTTTGATACCCCTGCAACGATAGAGTATGCTCAGGAAACGGTATTGTATTTGGAGAAAAAAGGACATGAGCTGCAATTGGATAAACGATTGATTGAGCATATTTCGAAACCAATTATCCATAAATCTTTCGAAGCGTCAGGTACAATTGATCCAAAAACAGATTTTTTGTTTTCCATTGGTGGTGACGGAACATTACTTCGCTCAATTCCGTTTGTGAAAGATTCTAAGATCCCAATTTTGGGCATCAATACTGGAAGATTGGGTTTTTTGACTAGTCTGCAGAAAGAATCACTTAATGAAGCTTTAGACGAGTTTTTTGATGAAAAATTCAAATTGGTGGAGCGAAGCTTATTATCTGTGACCCTCTCCGATACTGATCATTCGCTTAATAATTCATTTCCATTTGCTTTAAATGAAATTAGTATCAATAGAAAGAATACCACCTCAATGTTAAGTATTCAGACTAAAATCGATGAGGAATACCTAACAACCTATTGGGCTGATGGACTTATAATTGCAACCCCAACAGGTTCCACAGGCTATTCATTAAGTAGTAATGGTCCTATTTTAACTCCAGAAACTAAAGGAATTATACTTAATCCAATTGCCCCGCATAACCTGAATATTAGACCGTTAGTGGTTCCAGACGAGGCTACGATCAAGATTAGTGTTGACGGAAGAGGAGATGGACATTTAATGTCGTTAGACTCCAGAATTTTTACGTTAGAAAATGGTTCTTCGATAACGATCAAGAAAGCGGCTTTTCCTGTGTTTACAATTGAACTTAATGGGGACAATTATTTCAAAACACTCCGCAACAAACTTTTTTGGGGTCAAGACACCCGTAATAGACAATAAATTCTGCTTTTATTAGTTTAAGAATACGACCAATATTTTATAAAAATTCTTGGTTAAACAGACTACATCCGCTTTTTAATGAAAAAAATTTGGTTGCATATTGTTGTTTTAAGTTTTCATTACAATGTTCACGCGCAATTTCATGAGGTAGGTGCCTTTTTGGGTGGGGCTAATTATATTGGCGATGTTGGATCATCATACTTTGTTTATCCAGAAAATGTGGCAGTGGGACTAGTCTATAAATGGAATCGTACTACGCGTTACTCCCTCAGAGCTAATATTATGTATACAAAAATTAATAAAAGCGATTATAACCCAGTAGATTTTGCCCGTTTCATGCGACGATATCGATTTAATAATAATATACTGGAGTTTTCTGCTGGAGCCGAAATAAATTTTGTTGACTTTAATCTACACGGAAATGACAAATTACTTTCACCATATTTATTTTTGGGCATTGGTTATATTCAATACGACTTGTTTTATCACGACCCGATCACCTTTGAAACGGTAGGGTATGGAAAAGGAAGTAATATCACGCTACCTGCAATTGTGGGATTAAAAGCAAATATTTCCCCTATGGTGATTCTTGGACTAGAAATTGGCGCGAGATATACCTTTACAGATAATTTGGACGGAAGTTTGCCTAAATCAGAGTCGGAGGCCCCAAGTGGCTATGAGTTTGGAAACATTAACAATAATGACTGGTATGTTTTTACAGGTTTAACAATTTCATTTACCTTTGGCGATCTGCCATGCTATTGTAAATAATGATCATGATCGATTATAAAAATAACATACCGCAACACCTCGCCATTATTATGGATGGAAACGGTCGCTGGGCTGAAAAAAAAGGGAAAAGTCGGATTATTGGTCATAGAAATGGAGTTAAAGCTGTGCAGGTTGTTGTTGAGGAAGCTGTTCATTTGAAAATAAAATACCTGACGCTTTATGCTTTTTCTACCGAAAATTGGAGTCGTCCTCAAGAGGAGATCGGAGTTTTAATGAACTTATTGGTGAATAGCCTAAAAAGTGAATTCGAAAAGCTATTAAAAAACAGGATTAAGTTGAACGTTATTGGAAACATCAGTCAACTTCCCAAAAAAGTTCGGGACGAATTGAACTATGTGATCAATAAAACACGAGATAACAGGGAAATGACCCTAACACTAGCATTGAGTTATGGAGGTAGAGAGGAGCTTTCAACAGCTTTAAGACGTGTAGCGATTAAGGTTAAAAATAATATAATTTCTCCCGAAAAAATTGACCAATCCATTATAAATGAGCATCTTTACACGCAAAATTTGCCAGATGTGGATTTGTTAATTAGGACAAGTGGTGAAAAGCGAATTAGCAACTTTCTATTATGGCAAATCGCTTATGCCGAGTTGTATTTTTCAAAAGTACTATGGCCTGATTTTAACAAGAAAGATTTGCACAAAGCAATTATAAATTACCAAAAAAGAGAACGTAGGTTTGGAAAAACGAGTGAGCAGCTTCTTGAGTAAAAATTTTTTGAAGTCTGGTTTATTTTTATGTTCAATTTTTCTCTTGGGTTCAGTAATTTCTCAAGCACAAAATCTTGATGAATTTGTCAAAGGAAAACTCTACACCCTAGATACGATTACCGTAAGTGGAATAAAAACCTTCAGCGACCAGACTGTAATCTCTTACAGCCAACTTAGAAAAGGTCAAAAAATCAATATTCCTGGAGATGAAATTAGTAGTGTAATCAACAAGCTCTGGAACTTGCAATTATTCAGTGATATCAACTTTTATATCACTAAAGTAGAGGGTGATCGCGTTGGTTTAGAAATTGAGATTGAAGAACTTCCTACTTTGGGCGAAGTCAAAATAAATGGGCTTAAACGTTCTAAAATAGATCCTCTAATCGATGAAACGGAACTTAGTCCTGGAAAAAAACTGTCTGAAAGCTTTTTGACCAACACCAAAAACTATATAATCAATAAATTTAAAAAGACTGGATACATCAACACTAAAGTTGCCTTTAATACAATCGAGGATACTCTAAAGACCAATACTTACAATATGGTTATTAACGTTGACCTCGGGGAAAGAATTAAAATTAAAGCGATCAACTTTCAAGGCAATGAAGTCTTTAGCGATAAAAAGCTTAAATCAAGGTTTAAAAAAACCAAGACGAAGTTCCCATTGCGTTTTTGGAAAAAATCGAAATTACTAGAGGAGGAATTTGCTGAAGACAAAGAAAATTTGTTGGATTTCTTTAAAGAAAAAGGTTACAGAGACGCTAGAATTGTCAGGGATACTATGTACATGAATGATGACAATACCTTATCCATTGATTTTGATGTGGAGGAGGGTAATCGCTATTATTTTGGTGATATCAACTTTCTTGGAAATTCAGTTTACAGTGACTATCAATTAGCACAAATTCTCGGAATTAAGAAAGGAGATACCTATAATGGTGTATTGCTTAAAAAACGTATTGCAGATGAAAAACCTGATGCGAATGATTTGACAAATTTGTATCAGAACAACGGTTACTTATTTTCAGGCATTAATGCAGTTGAGGTAAGTGCGGAGAATGATACAATTGATTTTGAGATAAGGGTAAGTGAAGGGAAACTTGCAAGGTTTAATAAGATTTCAGTCATTGGAAATACCAAAACGAATGACCACGTTATCTACAGGGAACTTAGAACGAAACCTGGAGAGCTGTATAGTAAAGATATGGTGGTAAGAACGGTCAGAGAATTGGGACAACTTGGCTTTTTTGATGCTGAGAATATTAATCCTGATTTTAAAAACGTCAATCCCAATGCTGGGACGGTGGATATAGAATATGGGCTAACTGAAGCTGGAGCGAGCCAGATTGAATTACAGGGAGGTTATGGTGGCGGTGGTTTTATCGGTACACTAGGGCTATCATTCAATAATTTTTCAATGAAAAATATTTTTAACCTGGACACCTATAAACCCCTTCCTATGGGAGATGGACAAAGCTTAAGTTTGAGGTTACAAGCAAGTCAATTTTATAGCACTTATAGTTTTAGTTTTGCAGAACCATGGCTCGGAGGTAGAGAACCAGTTCAGTTTTCAACCTCTTTATCACACACCATACAGTATCGATATGATTTTTTTACTGGTAGAGCCGATAAGAGTCAATATTTCCAAATTAGTGGTTTAACACTCGGACTAGCAAAAAGACTGAAAGTCCCAGATGACTTTTTTACGCTCTCGCAAGCCATAGCATATCAGTATTACGATTTAAACAATTACTACACAGGGCTCTTTACTTTTGGTGATGGTACAGCAAATAACTTAGCATATACAATAGCGCTATCCAGAAATAACACTTTCACCAATCCGATCTTTCCTGTGGGTGGCTCAAAATTTACCGTGAGCGCCAAACTTACCCCACCCTATTCGCTTTTTAGTGGAGTGGATTACAGCGACCTCGAAAACCAAAAAGAATTCCAACTAGCGAACGGTAACCCCAATACTGAAAAAATAGACCAAGAAAAATTTAGATGGTTGGAGTATTACAAACTTAAATTTAGCGGTGAGTGGTATACGACATTAATAGGAAAACTAGTGCTAAAGGCACAAACCGACTTTGGTTTTATTGGTGCTTACAATAACGAACGGGGGAGTATTCCTTTTGAAAGGTTTTACCTCGGGGGAGACGGAATGCAAAACTATGCCCTAGACGGACGTGAGACCATTGCCTTGAGAGGGTATAAAAACCAGTCGCTATCCAGCAGAGATGGGTCACTGATATATAACAAATTTACAATGGAACTTCGTTATCCTTTGACCCTAAAACCGAGTGCTTCAATCTATGCGCTGTCATTTGTGGAATCGGGTAATGGATATAACAATTTCAGGGATTTTAATCCTTTTAACTCAAAGCGTTCAGCTGGAATGGGTGTAAGGATTTTCATGCCTGCTTTCGGACTGCTAGGAATTGATTTTGGGTATGGATTTGATAATCCTACCGGAGCTAATGAGCCTAATGGCTGGGAAACACACTTTATCATTGGTCAACAATTCTAAGGTTCATTTCATTTAAACGTTTTAAAATAAATTTTCTTTTTTTTCGTTAGCCATATAGTACCTAGATCGTCATCAGCTCATGAAACTAATTTTTAAACTATTTCTTTTACTGCTTATGCTACCTTGGGGACTTAATGCCCAGAGGGGAGCCCGAATTGCTTATATTGACATGGACGTCATATTGAGTAAAAACAAGGAGTATAGTACTGCAAATAAATTACTTGATGAGAAAATTACGCAGTGGAAAAAAGAAATTGAACTGAAAAAAATAAAACTGAAACAAATTCAAGATCAATTTACTGTTGAAAAAATACTACTCACCCCCGAACTAATAGAAGATCGCGAACTAGAGATTAGAGATTTTGCCTCAGAGATTATTACGCTGCAGGAAAAAAGATTTGGTCCTTATGGAGATATGATGATCCAAAAAAATCAACTGTTGAAACCGGTACAAGATCAGGTGCTATCAATTGTTCAGGATGTCGCAAAAGAACGTAAGTACGACTTTGTTTTCGATCGATCTTCTGACATAATTATGTTGTATTCAGCAAAAAATTACGATATTAGCGACCTGGTTTTGAAAAGGATTCAAGTCCAAGAAAGAATCAAAGAAAGAAAAGAAAAAATAGACTCCGCCAAAAAATTGTTAAACGGAGACAAAAATTAAAACAATAAAATGCTTACGATGAAAAAATTAAAAAATCTTTTTGTTCCCCTTTTATTTTTAATCGCTCCCTTGAGTATGATCAATGCGCAGGTAAAAGTTGCTCACATTGAAGTTCAAAAACTAATTAGTGAAATGCCAGAGGTCATTGCTGCTCAAAAAGAGTTGAAGAAATTAGAAGACACCTATACCGCTGACATGGAAAGTACTTACAAGGAATTGCAGACCAAAGCACAAACTTATGCTGCTGATGCAACAAACCAAACTGAAATAATCAATCAGAAAAGACAAAAAGAACTTGAAGACATGCAAAGAGGTATTCAAGAATTCCAACAAACGGTTTCCCAAGAGCTTCAAAAGAAATCTGTAGATATGATGCAACCACTAATCGATAAAGCGAGAGCTGCAATTGATAAAGTAGCAGGTCAGCTGGGATTTAATTATGTGCTTGATTCCTCTGCTGGTGGAAGCGTTATCATTGCCAAAGGAAAAGACATTATGGCTGAAGTAAAAGTTGAATTAGGGTTCTAATATCCAATACAGTTAAAAATATAAAACTCCCCTAGTGGGAGTTTTTTTTGGTCCTATTTAAACCATGAAGCGTAAGTAAGGTAATTTTTAGCAATCCTCTCCACTTCCCCCTTTTGAAGGTCTGGGTCTATTTCTTTGATTTTTTTTGCGGGAATCCCGGCAAAAACACTTCCTGCAGGAACAATTGTATTTTTTGGTAAAACACTTCCTGCGGCAATGATACTGTTGGATTCGACCACACTGTCATCCATTATAATACTACCCATGCCGACCAAAACACTGTCTTTTATTGTACAACCATGAATAATTGCGTTGTGACCAACAGAGACGTCATTTCCAATTTTGGTAGCTGACCGCTCATAAGTACCATGGATAACAGCGCCATCTTGAATGTTTACGCGGTTACCGATAGTTATAGCATTGACGTCCCCTCGAACTACAGCTTGATACCAAACGGAACATTGGTCTCCCATTAGGACTTCGCCTATAATGGTTGCATTTTCGGCAAAAAAACAATCCCTGCCATACTTTGGTGTAAAACCGCGAACTGATTTAATTAACATAATTGGATATTTCCTCTAAATTAAAAAATAGATGCAAAGGGCAAGCAGCTTTCTCAAATGGAACTGGATTTTTGTAAATTTGTAAAAAAAAGATGGAGAAGATACAGATTGTTGCAAGTTGCAATAGCGGTGCCAAACTAGCAAAGTTTACCATTAATCCTGTACCCAAAATTAATGTTGCCAAAACCTATACTAACATTGACCAAGCAGTTGATGCACCATTGGTTAAACAACTATTTTATCTTCCATTTGTCAAAAAAGTATCCATTGAAAACGATACAATTATTGTAGAACGATTTGATATCCTAGATTGGGAAGAAGTGATAACTGAAGTTGCCACGCAGATTGAGGATTATTTAAACGATGGTAGGGCGATTATCGATGAACCAAAAAGTATAAAAAAATCACCGATTACTATCTACGCGGAAAGCACTCCCAATCCTTCAACAATGAAGTTTGTAGCCAATATAAAACTTACTGAGCAGTCAGTCTCATTTGAAAATATCGATAAAGCTATTGACGCTCCTTTAGTCAAGGCCCTTTTTAATTTCCCTTTTGTAAAAGAGATTTTTTTGGACGAAAACTATATCTCAATTTCTAAACACGATGGAACAGCTTGGGAGGAAATCGTAATGGACTTAAGAGGTTTTATCAAGAATTATTTAGAGGAAGAAAAAATAATTTTAGGAAGTTCTTTTAAAGGAAGTGAAGCTGAAAAAATCACTTCAACCACCTATGATAATTTAAACGAAACAGAGTTAGAAATTGTTAAAATTTTGGACGAATATGTAAAGCCAGCCGTGGCATCAGATGGTGGTAATATTATATTTGACTCCTATAACGACGACGAAAAATTAGTTAAGGTTTTACTTCAAGGTGCCTGTAGTGGTTGTCCCTCGTCAACTTTCACTTTAAAAAACGGTATCGAAAATATCTTAAAAGAAATGCTTCCTGGAAAGGTGAATTTGGTAGAGGCAGTGAACGGGTAATTAATCCTGAATTTTCTTTGCGGTAGTATAGAACTCTTTAAGGTAAAAAGGTTCGAAATAAGCAACATCTTCAAATTTTTTCTCCTTAAAGGCCTCCCATGCTAATGGAATCATTTCCTGAGTTGATGGGAACTTCAAATCATCCCTGTATTCAATATAGGGGGCATTGAAAAGAGCCTTGCACTTTTGAGCACCTTCCCCCATAAAAATCCACTTTTTGTCTTTTGAGAGTGTCTCAAAACTATTTCCAGTGATAATCTCAGCAAAGGTAGGTTCCAAGATTTCTTTTTTCTCATTGAGCACCATAGTGTAAACTTCCATTCTTCGGGCATCAAACATTGGGAATAACAAAGTTTCTTCGGTCGGATTTACTTTTCCTGCAAGAACTTGGAGGGAATTGATTGCTATAAGTGGAAGGTCTAAAGCAAAACAAATCCCTTTCGCAGCGGCAACTCCAATTCGTAGACCTGTATAAGAGCCAGGGCCTTTACTTACTGCAACAGCATCAATAGAAGACATTTGAAGGTCAGCCTTTTTCAAAACTGTTTGTATAAATCCATGCAGCTGTTCACTGTGACTATAGTTATCGGAATAATGTTCCTCCAAAGCCAATAGCTTTTCCGAGCTACTTAAAGCAACAGAACAGTTCTTAGTTGCCGTTTCTATATGTAAAATGATGCTCACTCAACAAAAGTAAAAAAACACCTCTAAAGTGTAACGGAAAGACCAAAGTAGAATTCAAGTACTTTCAACTTAAAAATATAATCAAACTTGGAACGAACGACGTCAGAGGTTGAGGCATCAAAGCGCTGTTTGATCTGATTGAAGTCGAAAGAATTCATTACTCCAGCCTCAAAACGATTGATAGCATCTTGATAAGCTCTTTCTCTTGCTTGTGCCGTTTTTATAGAAGCTTCATATAACTTATAGGCTCCTTGAGCACTGTTGTATGCTTCATTGATGGTGCTTTCCAAATTTAGTTTTTCCTGTTCTAATTGATTTTGCTGACGGAGTAAATTAACTTGGGATCTCTCAACGTTATTTCTTGCTGCATTTCCATTTAAAATAGGAATGCTCAACCGCAAACCGAGATTATGTCCTTTGTTCAGATCAAATTGCTCATTGAAAGGGAGTGGTCCAATCGCTTTACTGCCCTCAACAGTTCGTATAACAGTTTCATTTGATGAAGCTACAAAACCAATAGGTATGTCATTAAAAATTCCATTACCCGTAAACCTGTCCGCATAGGAAACCCGAGTATTAAAACCATAAAAGGCGGAGAGGTTGGGTTGTAGCCCTCCCTTGGCTAGTTTAATATCTTTTTCTGCAATCTCAATATTGGTTAAAAGCAGTTTAATATCATTGCGATGGGTGAGTGCTTTTTCATAAATAGCCTTTGGATTTTGAGCTAAAATCTGAGCAAAAGGAACGTCCATATCCATCACTACGATATCAAAATTCTCGTAATCAGTAATTAAAAGCATCTGTGCCAAATTAATTTTTGATAATCTTAGATTATTTTCGGCAATTACCACTGCCTGCTCTTGTGATGCCATGGTTGCCTCAATCTCAAATAAATCTGCTTTTATTCGAACTCCAGATTCAATCATTTTTTGGGTTCTATCAGCATCTGCTTTGGTAACTTCTAACTGGGATTTTTGAACATCCAGGATTTCGATATTGAACATGATCTGAAGATAGGCATTGGCGACCATCAAGCGAACATCATCCTTCATGTCATCGAGCTGAAGCTGACTTGCCAATATGGCTAAATTGGCACGATACATTTGATTTAAGTTTCGCAATCCACGGTATATATCAATGCTTAAACTAGCGCCTATAGATGTGTATTGAGTAGTTCTATTTTCAAGTGTTCCTCTTGTAATATCTTGGTTTAAGCCTATGTTCCAAGAGTGGTTGGCCTGAGCGTTGATCGTTGGTAAAAAGTTCCCTTTTGCAGCATTTTTATCAATTGCTGCCTCAAGGCCTCTCAATTCAATTTGCTTGATGGAGATGTTTTTTTCTACCGCCATTTCGACGCACTCCATGAGGTTCATCCTAACCTTTTGGGCCTGGAGGCAAACTCCTAAAAACAAGAAATTAAGCGATAAAAGTATTCTGAAGTTTTTCATGGTAAATTTATTTTTTTAATCCTCATCTTCATCAATTTTAATGGGCTCAGTCTTATTCCAAACTTTTACCTGATCGCTCATCTCAAGACCTGATAAAATTTCTACGTTAATACCATCGGAAATTCCCGTTTTTATTTTTTTTCGTTCAAACTTTCCCTTTTCGTCTTTAACCTCAACATAGGGTTCATTTGATTCTCGATCAAATTGCAATAGTGCCTCAGGAATACTCATCACACTGTCTTTTTTCTCGAGAATCAAAGAAGCATTTGCACTATAGCCCGCACGAACAAAAACTGAATCGTCAAGAAATACTTCTCCTTCTACTTTAAACTGGACTGTTCCCTGTTCTTCATTGCCCTTTGGTGCAATGAATCTTAACTGGGCGTCAAATTCTTGATCTTCGACAGCGCCTAATGTCACCTTTAAAGGCATATTGATTTCTAGCTTGGCGACCTCAGCCTCATCTACTTTTCCTTCAAATATCATTTTATTTAGGTCTGCTACTGTGGCAATGGTAGTCCCGGCATTGAAAGTATTACTCTCAATTACCTGATCCCCCTCTTTAACAGGAATTTCTAAAACCGTTCCAGGAACAATAGCACGAATATTAGTATTTGCAATTGTGGAACCTCCTGTTGAACCTAATTGAATGATTTCGAGATCAGATTTTGCGTTCTCAACATTTTGCTTGGCTTGGTTATAGCTCAGTTCGACATTGTCAAAACTTTGTCTTGAAATAATCTCCTTGTCAAATAATTGCTTGTTTCTGTTGTATTCAATCTCAGCATTTTTTAATACAAGTATTGCATTAGAAAGACGTCCCTTTGCGGTATTTAATGACTGTTCGTTGGGAACAACTTTAACCTTTGCTAGCAGATCTCCATTAGCAACTAGGTCACCCTCTTCGACAAAAAGTTTCTCGATAATACCTGATATTTGAGGTTTGATTTCAACTTCATCCTCGGGAATAACTTTCCCCGTTACCACCGTTTTCTTTTCAATGGATAGGATTTCGGGAGTTTTAGTTTCGTATTCAACTAATGATTTTGCATTGGTTTTAATAAAATAGAACGTAGCGAAGACGACGCCAAAAAACAATGATGCAATTGCTGTGTATTTTAAGATTTTCATATTTGGTAGTTTTTTTTATTCTTCTCTAAGTGCGTCTATGGGTTTTATACTTACGGCTCTCTGCGCAGGAATTAACCCTATTAATGTTCCCAATACCGTCATGATAATCAGCGCACCTATGACCAATGGAATGGGAACTGTTGGATTTGTATAAGGGAAATCAGATAGATCTTGGGTAAAAAAATTGATGATGGCTAAAACAAAAGCTCCCAAAACAATACCCATAATTCCTGAAATCAGTGTCAAAAAAACAGATTCTAAAACAATCTGAACCCTAACTTCACCAGGGGTGGCACCTAGTGCCCGTCTCACACCTAACTCTTTTGTTCTTTCTTTAACCGATATCAATAATATATTCCCTATGCCTATGACTCCTGCAATAATGGTAGCCAGTCCTACGACTAAAGACAGGAAAGTCATTCCGTCTGCAAATCCTGTGATGCGATTAAAAACTTCCCCAAGGTTAAATGACCCGAAAGCCCTTTCATCATCAGGAGAAACTTTATGAATTCTCTTAAGCACCTCTTTGACCTTTTTTTCAACCGCTATTACATCGGCATCTTCGTAAGCGGCAATAACAAACCAGTTGACTTTGTCTCCTGTATTGTAAAGGTTTCTAAAAGTTTCGAAAGGAATAAAAATATCCCCGTCAGTTTCAAAACCGCCTCCCGGGTTAAATTTATGTACACCGATCACTTGAAAATATACATTGTCAATTCTAATAAATTTACCTATCGGACTCTCGTCTTCTTCAAATAATTCTTTTTGTGTCCTTTCTCCAATAACACAGACTTTTCTTTTATTCTTAATGTCTGCATTATTGATAAATCTTCCTCCTTTATAAATTTTCTTTGTGGAGATGCTGCTATATTCTGGATAGTCACCATAAATATTATAAGTTCTTAAAATATCACGATAAACTACACTGGCAGGTGGCCCACTTCTAACACCACGAGCATTTCTTGGAGCGATATATTGTATTTCAGGGACTTGTTGTTTTAAGGTTTCGACATTTTGTACTGTCAATCGTGGTGACCTCCCAATTTTGAACCCTGCATGGGGTATGCTAGTACTCTGTGGCCAGACAAACATTGAATTCATGGCCATGTCTTCAAATTCGCGGTCAAATCCATTGTCCAACCCCTTGGCAGATCCTGAGAGGGTGATATAAATAAATATGCCCCAAAGTACGCCAATGACAGTAATCACTGTCCTGGTTTTGTTCTTAGCAACGGAACCAAAAATTTCTTGCCAAGTATCGTAGTCAAATATGGTTTTTAAACTATTCATCTCTAAGGGCTACAATGGGTTTTATACTGGCGGCTCTTTTGGCGGGAATATAACCGGCAACAGCGCCAAAAAAAATAAGTGAAAAGGTAGCAATAAATGCAGTCAGGGTATCAACATATGGATTTAATATAAAATATTGCTCTAACTGATCCCCTAGCCTGCTGAGGACAAAGACACCTATTAGCAAGCCAAAAATTCCGGATATTGTGGTAATGAAGATTGACTCGTGTAAAATCATTCCAACAACGCTAATAGGAGTGGCTCCTAATGCTTTCCTCACGCCTAATTCTTTGGTTCTTTCTTTGACTACAAACACCATAATATTAGAAATCCCAATTATCCCTGCGATCAATGTTCCAAATCCAACAATAGCAACTATAATTTGAAGGGTAGCAGCAAATTGTTGATTTTGTTTTACCATTTCTGCGGTGTTTCTTATGTAAAGACCACTTTTATCTGAAGGGTCTATGACTTTTTTATTTTTAAAAAAATCCCGTAACTGCCTTTCAAATGCTAATGCACCAACATAACCTAACTCTGGCTTAAAACTTACAATTATCTGATCAATTTTATCGTTAGTTTTTTCAAGTAATTGTCTGGTTGTGTAGGGCAAATAAACTAACCGCTCCTCTCTATCCCCACTTTTGTCTTGAAAAACACCAACTACTTTAAAGGCGCTTTCTTTGATTTCGACATACTTCCCGATGGGGTTTTCATTTTTAAATAAATCTTGTTCAACCAGCCTTCCTATGACAATATTTTTATTTTTTTCTTCTAAATCTTTTTGGTTGATAAACCGCCCTTTCATTATAACGGTTTTCTCTATGTACTGGTGTGCCGGTGTAACTGCACGGGTGTAGTAGCTATTGGATTTATTTTTATAGCCCAAGACTTCCCTTCTGTTTATCCTAGGGGTAATCCTTTCAAGAAAAAAAGCAAAGTTTTCTTGAATATCAATTAAATCACTATTATCAAATTCAATTCTTCTATTGTCTTTAAATCCTCGATAAGCTTTTGATGTTACTCCTGGATAAAGCCATAATGTGTTGGTAGCATCGTCAAGAAAAAATTCTTCAAAACTATTTTTTAATCCATTGCCAAAACCAAATAGAACAATAAAAATAAAAATACCTAGGGCTACGGTAAAACCAGAAAGAATGGTTCGTAACTTATTCTTGCGAATGGTTTCAAATATTTCTTGCCAACGGTCTCTGCTAAACATTGGTGTCTATTAAAGTTTGGTTTGTTTTTTTATCCTCAACAATGACCCCATCTTTGAGGGTTACGATTCTTTTACACATGTGGGCAATTTCAATTTCGTGGGTTACCACTAAAATAGTTTTTCCCTCCTCATTGATTTTTTGGATCAGACCCATTACCTCATTTGAGGTATTGGAATCCAACGCGCCAGTTGGCTCATCAGCTAAAAGAACTTTGGGCTGAGAGGCCATCGCTCTGGCAATGGCAACACGTTGTTTTTGTCCTCCCGAAAGCTCACTCGGTAAATGTGTTGCCCAATCTTTTAAACCAACTTTTTCAAGGTATTCCAGCGCCTTTTGTTGTCGGATTTTTCTTCCTAAACCTTGGTAATACAATGGTAAAGCAACATTTTCTAACGCATTTTTATAGTTGATCAGGTTAAACGATTGGAAAACAAAACCTAAAAATCGGTTGCGATAATTGGCAGCAGTTGTTTCTGTCAAGTCCTGAATTAATACATTATCAAGTAAATACTTACCATCATCGGCAATGTCTAGCATCCCCAGAATATTTAGCAATGTAGACTTTCCTGATCCCGAAGAACCCATTATGGCAACCAATTCTCCTTCGTCAATTTTTAAATCAATTCCCTTTAAAACATGTAAGGAATTGCTCCCAATTTTATAAGATTTATGAAGGTTATTGATTTGAATCATTTGAGTATCATTTGGATTTAACCAAAATTGGTTTTACAATTAGCTAACAAATTAGCTATAAATATTAAGACTGAGAATTATTTCCTGAGAAGCTTAAAAATCTGATAGCCTACAAAAGCAACGAGTACGTAGGGTATTGCCATTAAATAGATAATTCCATTATTTATCCCTTTTGCAGTCTCTTGGGCATCTCCCGACTCTAGCACTGCCCGACACATTGAACACTGAGCAGAGGCTTCTCCCAAAAAAAATAAACTAACCAATAAAAAAAGAATAATTCTCATGATATTAATAGTATGGTGAGATCATCAAATAAACTATCACGCCAGTTATAGCAATATATAACCAAATGGGAAAAGTAATCACAGCTATTTTTTTGTGATCTATAAACCTCTTTGAAATGGCTCGAACGTAGGTCACAAGAACCATTGGAATGATTCCAATTGACAGCAATATGTGAGAAATTAAAATAAAATAATAGACGTAGCTGATGATTCCCTGACCTCCATATTTAGTGGAATCAGAGGTCATGTGGTATGCGACATACATGGCTAAAAAGACCAGAGATAAACCAATCGCAATTTTCATTAACGATTCGTGAAGTTTAATTTTTTTATTTCTGATGGCAATATAAGCGACGATTAAAATCACTGCAGTTAAAGCATTTATAGCAGCATAAATCGGGGGTAAAAAATCAAGGGAGGTAACATTGGGAATTCTTATTGTAAAAAGAACCGCTACCAATACTGGAACTACAATGGAGACTAAGGTAATTAGTTTGCCATACTTTTGTGGCTCTTTACTTGTGCTATTCGCTTTCATTTTATAATTGTTATTCTTTTAATAGCAATTCGATATCCATTAACAACATATCGACACCTTGGATATCTTGATCTTCTCGATCAATCCCTGAGTAGTAAACGATAGGGTTGTCAAAACGATCTACTCTTGATCTTATATAGCCCTTTTTGTCAATCAAAGCGAAATAACCTTGATGTTCAAAACCGCCTGCTACTGCTGGATTTATACTTGCAAAGATACTAAATCCTGAATTCGCTAGTTCATAAACATTAGCTTTCTTATCTGTGAGAAAATGCCAATTTTGAGATTTTACCTGATACCGTTCAGCGTATTGCTTTAAAACTTGTGGGGTATCGTGGATAGGATCAATGGTAAAGGAAGCGATTCCAAAATCCTGCCTATTCCAAAACTTCTCATCCAAAATCTTCATATTTTTATTCATAACTGGACAAATAGTTGGACATCGGCTAAAGAAAAACTCAACGATATAAACCTTTCCTATATAATCCTCATTGCCAATCAAGAGACTGTCTTGATTGTGCATTAAAAAATCGGGAACTCTTTTTGCTTCGCCATTGAGTTTAATATAGGCAAGCGGCTTAGCAGGCACTGAGCGGTTGTCCTGAACTGCTGTATCATTTGTCATTCGAGTAATAATCTTTGGAATAAAGAGAATACTGAAAACGATGATGACAATGATCAGTCCAGCGTATTTGAAATTTTTTCTCATTTTAATCTTTATTGTACTTCTTCCAAGCTCGGCGGTATTCTGCAAGAATTACCTTGACATCGTCAACCATTTTATTGTTGATTTCAGCAACTGACTGTGAATTGAAACCGAATAAAGTCCCGACATCCTCGTCATCATCTCTGCCTCTCAGATTGACTTCTTTATCAATGATGAAAACATAAGGAGAACTTTTACCAGATGAAAGATCCATATTAGTTCTAAAACTCTCAAATAATTCTTGTATTTCTTGAGCTGTACCAAAAATAAATCGCCAATTGATCAAGTCAGTACCTACCCCTTCTTGTAATTCTTCTTTCAAAAGATTGACTTGATCTTGTTGTCCGTTTTGAAGAACCATCACGAATTGAAAGTCATTGAATTCATAAAAACGCTTGTAGATTTTTTGGTTGAGATTCAAAGCATCGCCTTTTTTTTCCAAAAGATCTTTTCCCCAAAAGCCAACTATCGAAATTTGTTCTTCGAACTGAACAGGATCACCGGACAAGGTATCCCAATTTTTAATTTCATCTACGCCCTCTGTTAGAACAGGTAGAAGCGCAAAGTTATTTTTGCCTGAGGCAAAAAATAAATAGATGACTATGGGAAAGATAAAAAGTATAGATAAGACAAAATATTTTTTCGTTGCTCGACTCATGAAAAATCTTTTGTCAATTAGATGATATCGTTAGAAATTCCAACTTTGAAATCCAGTATTCATTACATCAAAGATGTAATCTGCCTCTAATATCAATATAAATATAAGATAAGGTATCAAGATGATTAAGGGTAATACTATCGCACCCTTTAGGCTCCCTCTTTCATCTCTAATGTGCATAAAATCCCAAGCAATGTAATAGGCTTTAACAAGTGTTAAAATGATGAAAATCCAGTTCAGTAATTTCATATTGAGGAAATATGTCAATAGAAACTCGGGTTTTATTATCCCCAACACTACTTCTATGGTAGTAACAATTGAGAGAAAAATCAAAACGCCCCAAATTTTTTGAACGTTAGATTTAAATTTTAATAGACCTCTAAAAATAGCCAGTTTGTGTTCGTGTTCAGCCATCAGCACAATTTTTTAATTAAACGAGATAGAAAAATGTAAATACAAATACCCAAACTAAATCGACAAAGTGCCAATAAAGTCCTACTTTTTCCACCATTTCATAATGCCCTCTTCTATCGTAGGTGCCAACAATTACGTTAAAGAATATGATTAAATTAATAACTACTCCTGAAAAAACGTGAAATCCATGGAAACCAGTAATGAAGAAAAAGAAATCGGCAAATAAACGGTTTCCATATTCATTGTGGATCAGGTTAGCACCTTCAACTACTCCAACAGCACTGTCAATTTTATCTAAAGATTCGTCTCTAGAGAGAACAATTTTATGCCCGTTTTCATCGAGCTTTTCACTTCTTATTACCAGATTTTCATTTGCTTCAAAACCCTGAGCTACCTCAGCAACTGAATAGGAAGGTAGAGAGCCTTCGCCTTGATACCATATTCCATTACTTCCTTTATGAGTACTTCTCTCTGTGGGAATTGAAACAGCAAAATCTCCAATGGCTACTCGTTTGCCAGTATCAGCATTTACAAATTGAAGTATTTGTCCACCCTTAGTTTCAAGTGCGCCATATTCCCCTTTTATAAAATTTTTCCACTCCCAAGCCTGAGAGCCAACAAAAACTGCACCCCCTATAATGGTCAATAACATATAAAAGGTCACTTTGGCTTTATTCATATGATGCCCAGCATCTACCGCCAAAACCATAGTGACAGAGGAGAAAATCAATATGAATGTCATCAAAGCGACATAATACATGGGTGCGTCTATGCCATGTAAAAAAGGAAAGTGGGTGAAAACTTCATCCGCAATAGGCCAAGAATCAATGTTTTTAAACCTTGAAAATCCATAAGAAACTAAAAATCCGGAGAAGGTTAACGCATCGGAAACAATGAAGAACCACATCATAAGTTTTCCGTAACTGGCGTTTAGCGGACGCTGACCTCCTGACCAAAGATTGGCCTCTTTTTCAGCTGCAGTTAATTCCATAAAGTCAA
>CENJ01027804.1_pt1 | contig 18425 bp, 13 predicted proteins | sample 356161 | NCBI WGS metagenome assembly CENJ01 (sample SAMEA2619531, study PRJEB7988) | marine metagenome | biome: marine biome (ENVO:00000447); feature: surface water layer (ENVO:00002042); material: "saline water (ENVO:00002010), including plankton (ENVO:xxxxxxxx)" | depth 5 m
TTTTTTTGCACTCGCAGGAGCAGTTTTTCAATTCATTTTTATTTTTAATTTCTATTATAGTATTTTCAAAGGGACAAAAGCTAACAAAAATCCTTGGCAGGCAAATACACTTGAGTGGACTACCCCAGTTGAAAGGATTCATGGAAATTGGCCAGGGGAATTACCAACTGTCCACAGATGGGCTTATGACTACTCAAAGCCTGGTGCGGATAAAGATTTTATACTTCAGACAGAACCTTTAAAAGAAGGAGAAGAAGAGCATTAACTTCGTAAGCATAACATAATTTAGCTAAATTAGCCTATATGAATGAGGAGCTAAATCCAAATATTGACAACTTTTCAAATGAGGAGAAGGAATTTGAAAACGTTCTTAGACCTAAATTATTCAACGATTTTAAAGGTCAAAATAACATTGTAGAAAATCTTAAAGTTTTTATTGAAGCTGCAAAAAAAAGAAATGAATCACTTGATCATGTTCTACTACATGGTCCTCCTGGACTAGGAAAGACAACTTTAGCTAATATAATTGCAAATGAGCTTGGAGTAAATTTGAAGACGACATCAGGTCCAGTATTAGATAAGCCAGGAGACTTAGCAGGATTATTAACAAATTTAGAGGAAAGAGATGTTTTATTTATAGATGAAATACACAGACTAAACCCTGTAGTTGAAGAATATTTATATTCTGCTATGGAAGACTTTCAAATTGATATTATGATTGAATCAGGCCCAAATGCAAGAAGTGTACAGATTCAAATTAATCCTTTTACATTAATTGGAGCAACAACAAGATCAGGATTGCTTACTGCTCCATTAAGAGCAAGATTTGGAATAAAGTCAAGATTAGAATATTATGATTCTGAATTATTATCAAATATTGTAAACAGATCAGCAAAAATTTTAGAGGTTCCAATAAATAATAATGCGGCACTTGAAATTGCAGGTAGAAGCAGAGGTACACCTAGAATTTCTAACTCACTATTGAGAAGAGTTAGAGATTTTGCTCAAATCAAAGGAACTGGTGAAATTGATCTTAAGATTACAACCTATTCCTTAAAGGCATTAAATGTTGATCAGCATGGCTTAGATGAAATGGATAATAGAATATTATCAACAATAATTGATAAGTTTAAGGGAGGTCCAGTTGGTTTGACAACAATTGCAACAGCTGTAGGTGAGCAAGCAGGAACAATTGAGGAAGTATATGAGCCTTATCTTATTCAACAAGGATACTTAATGAGAACTCCGAGGGGAAGGGAAGCTACTGATTTGGCTTACAAGCATCTTGAGAGAGAATCTGGTGAAGAATTACAAAAAGGACTATTTAGTTAATTAATAGAGTCGAAAACATCAAGTATTATTTTTTTGTGGGTGGAAAAAAATGTTAATGCCCAAATTTTAAGTTTAATTGCATCATTTTTTTCAAGCCAGTTCATACTTTTTGTTAATTCTTTTTTAAATAAAGAGGCATCAAAACTAACTTTGGATAATATTTTTTTACAAAAATCTAACATCAACTAAAAAACGATAAATCTTAACAATTATTGTGGATTGATCAAATAATAATTTATGGTGAATGATATTACAGTATTGTATTGGCCTTGATTATACCAAAGGCTCGCACTTGAAGCATGTTTCCTGATAGGTGTAAAGAATAGAGTGTTTGAAAATTTAGTATTTAAGCTTATTTGATTATTAACATAATATTCAATTCCAATCGATGTACTAAAGTCAATAGCGTTAAAACTATCCCTTAGTTCAATGTTACTGCCAAAGTTGTCTGTTTCTTTTTGTAAAAGTAAAAAGCCAGTATGAAAGCCAAATTGGATAGAAGTATTTTGTTGCACCAAATAGCTAAAATAAAAAGGAGCATCAATATAGTCAAGTTTGAAGCTGTTCAAGTTCAAATTTAAGTTATTGTTCTTGCTACCTTTTTGAAAATAGGATAATTCAAATTTTAATTTAGATTTTTCAGAAATATTTCTTTGGGTGAAGATACCTATTGCGATACCTAGTTTATTGAAGCCACCAAGATTGTCTCCTGAGATTTGAGATGTTGTTAATCCAGCTAGTAATCCTCCATCAAAATTCTGACTTAATATATCATTACATATTAGGCATATGCAAATTAGGCTAATTGTTTTTTTCATTTATCTTAAAGCAATTCCAGTGCCCAACGTTAAAACAGAGTATTCTGAGTATGTGTAATTAGCATATAAAGTGATTAACGTAATTTTTGTTCTTAATCCAACATTAAACTTAAATGAATTTTGAGTTTTAAATTCTATATCAGTAGGAACATAAATACTAATTATATCACTGTTGTCACCATCTCCAAAATTTATTTGGGTTTCTCCTGTGCTAAAATCAGTAGATGAAAAATTGTATCCAATAGAACCATGTGCAGTTAATATCAATAACTTTTTTGATAAAATTAAGTTCAGAGTACTAGCACTTGTTTTTAGGTTAACACTTTGCTTAACACCTTGACTTTCAATTTGAAAGTTAGTATTAAGATTTGTAAGTCCATACTGTAATGATAAATCTAATGGTATAATGTCACCTATACCAGGAACCCACTGCAGTAAATCATGCTTAATTGATAATCCCCACAAACCAATACTTCCTTTTGCGATAAATCCTTTTTCAAAAGTATACTTTGGAATATATCTAACCCCAATTTCAGTTTTCTTAAATAAGCCAACACTTGCATTAGCTGCAGGAACTGGTAAAAAGCTAAAAGAATTTTGATTTGGCATAGTAAAGTTTATGTTATTCTCTAATCCTTCATATGTAACGTTAGCACCTTCACCGTTACCAACAATTGTTGGAGTTTTTGTTGCCGAGCTTCTAAAGTTTTCTAATTCATTAATATCAAAGAACTTTTGATTATCATTGAAAACTACAGTATTGATATTTATACTAACATCAAAACCGCCAAGTTTATGTGGCTTGCCAGTGTTGTACCATCCATTATTTAACCCACTTCCTAATCCATTACCTAGAGGTGATAAGTATGCTTCTAATAGTGATTTTGCATCTTTTGTAGATGAAATTATTTGCTGACCATTAGAACATATGGAAATTGAATAAAAAATAAAAAAGAGTAAAAATTTATAGATGTAGTTCTTCAACTTGGATTATTTCTTTATTATCAACGTTGTAGATATATGCAACAATATTTAATTTATTTGTGTCCCAAGCACCTGTGTTACCATTACCCATAAAAAGTTCATTTGTTGAATGATTAATATTAAATTGTTCTAAGCTAGAAATTGAAATATTATAACTTAGATTTATCTCTTCGTTAGCGGTATAATTATTTGAGCTCTTTAGATTTTCTCCCCAAGTATTATTGACAATAGCTCTAAGCACATGATTATGAACATATACACTATCGTCATAAGAGCCATTCTTTTGCCAATCTACGATGCTATCCTCAGTAATAGCAATAACAATATTATACTCACCATCAACATTTTCAAGAGCTTTGACAATTACTTCTATATCACAATCACCAAAAACAAAAGGTGTTGCTGAAATATCAATATCAAATAAGGCAGAATTATTAATTATTTCAGAAACAACGTTCCCCCAATCGTCTTTAGATTTTGGTTCTTCGTCCTTTCTATTTATCATGCCTTTTGGTAGACCAACGGATGAAACTTCAAAATAGTTATCAATCTCTTCACCCCATTTAGTTCTAAAATCAGTTAAGTATTTGTTAGAAGAGTTTGGTGGTAGAGGTCTTGCAAAGGTGTTACCAACATGTATTGCAATACCAATTACTTGATTGGGATATAACTCCTTAATTGATTCAAGTTCTGTAGCTGCATCTGGACAATTCATACAAGTATGACCTGTGAAGTCTTCAATTAAAATTTTTTGTAAAATAGTTTCACTGCTTCCGTTGTTGTTAATCTCATTTTGATAAGGTCCTTCAACTACCTCACAAGAGCTAACTATAAAAAAAGTAAAAATGAAGATATTTAGATTTCTCATATTAAAAAGATGAAGATATATTTAAACTAAAGCCATTTGAAGATGGTACTTCTTTGCAAACTCCTCCAACACAAAAAATGCCGGCTCTTTTCTTTCCATACCCAATTTCTATTCTATTACTTCCTTTAATGTATCCAAAATTAAAGTTAAAATAGTGGTTTTTTTGATCATCATTACCGAAGTTATATAAATCTTGAATAGCAAAAAACCAATTTGGAGACATAGTGTATTCAACAAGAGCCATAGACCAGCTACCATCATCATCGTCAGTAAGTAAAGCTTGAAGCTCAGCTCTTAATGTGTGTTTTCTTTTTAATTTATATGTAGCATCAATTACTCCTATTGTTGATTCAATAATTCCGTATTCTCCAGGAAGCTTACCCTCAAGAACGTCCTTATTGTATTTTTGAAATGCTAGCGTACTGTTAACTCTAAGCTTACTATTTATTTTTTTTATCAGTTCCAAATTTAGATCAGAATAAAATAATTCATTAGAACTTCCAAAAAAAGTAGGTGTAAAATCAATTGAGTCATTTTTAATTGAAGAACCTCCATCTAGAGCTAAAACTCTTGAATAGTTAATATTAATTTTTGTTCCATATTTACCACCAAATGTAGTACCTCTATCAAATTTATAATATAAGTCAGATTGAAATCCTATTTCACCATTTGACTGAGTAGCACAAGGATAAAAGGCTAAAAGAGTATATGAGTGCTGTTTGGATAAGGTTGGAATATAATTAATGATGTATTCCTTAGACTGTTGTCTCTCGGATCGGAATTCCATATTATCAACCCTATGTGCATCAAATGAGAATCCTAATCCTTTTTGAAAGTATGTTAAGCTAGTTTTTATAGCATTTCCGCTCGCATAATTATTAGAATTATCAGCTATTGAGCCAGCTGGGTCGTTATATTTATGAACATATTCAAGATAATAATTAAAATTTCCTGAAATCAAGTTGCTTCTTAGCCCATAAATTCCTACATTTTGTGGTAGATTAAATTTTGGGTTGTTATCCTTTTGAAATCTACTGACAAAACTTGAGCCTAAAATTAAATTTGTTGAATTTTCTAATGCTAATAGTTCAAAAAGATTTGTTTCAAAATCAATTCCTCTTATAATGCCATCACTATATTCAAGATAAGTTCTACTTTTTCCAATAAATGATTTTATGTCAACAGAGTTTAAAATATTGTATTTTATCCTTACTCCATCCATTGCATTATCAACTCCTAGACCTTTATTTTCATATGTTCTAAAAACTAAGCCACTTCCAAACTGTTCATAGTAATTACCTACTGTTACATCTAAATTATCTAAAGAGTAAGAAGCGTAACGATATGCAATACTATTTCCTTGAAACTCACTTTCATAATCTAATAAAGCATTTAAATAACTTTCATACCTTACTCCTGTTGAAAAATTACCTTTAGAATATATAAGATTAAAAAAGCTATTATTTAAAATTATTTCATCTGGAGCTATTGCTCCAATTCTCGCATCATCTTTATAGCTTTGTAAATTAAGTTGAAAATCACCATGAATTTCTCCTTCTTGGGCGTAAGAGTAACTGGAAAATAGCAGTGCTATTAAGAAAAGCTTTTTCATTTAAAGTTTGAGTATCTCATCAAATAGCTCATACTCATCTCCTTCAACATATCCTCTATGCTGCCATATGATTTGTTTGTTTTTATCTAGTAAAAAAGTGTGAGGTACGGTGGTAACTCCCATAGCTCTCTTCAAGTCTGAATTCGAATCTATGTAAATTTCGTATTCCCAACCAGATGAATTGACATACGGAGCGACTTTGGATTGTGATCTTCTATCATCAATTGAAACTGCAACTAATTTAACATTAGTTTCATCTTGCCAATCTTCATATATTTCAGCAATATTGTTTAACTCTTTAGTGCAAGGCTTACACCATGTTGCCCAAAAACTTATTATTATGGGATTATTATTGTTGTCAATATTTTTGAAATTAAACTGATTTCCCTCTAAAGTTGTTACGTTGACACTCGGTAATGACTTAATCTGTGCCAAGCATGTAACCCCAGCAATTAAAAACATTAATGAAAATACGACTCTCATATTAAAAGATTAGAATGAATTCAGTGCTAATTTATTTTAATAGTATTACTTGATCTCTATAAATCCCTTTATCTGTTCTTACAATTGTTGAATATATACCATTGTTTAATTTTGATAAATCGATTGTATTTGAAAATCCTTCATATACGAGGGTCCCAAGAGAGTTATATATCATAATTTTATCAAAACTACCATCAATGTTCAATATACCAGTGCTTGGATTGGGGAAAAGATAAATATTACTATTTATTTCTTCCGCAACATTTGTTGAGGAACCCATCTGAAAGAAGTCTTGATCTTTACTTCCGCTAAAGTTATATTTTTGATGAATTATATCTCCATTACTATCTCTTAAAGTGTAACCCCCCCCCGCAATTCCATCTCCAAATGAGTCATAGACATATAGTGAGTAACATCCACTTGGTAAGTTAAAGTTAGAGTTAAAAGTTCCTTGTGATGAGTATGGTCCACCTGATGATAATACATTTCCATTATCATCAATAATTTCCCAGGAAGTTTCGCTAGCATATTGATCAGTTGTTATCTCAAATGAGCAATTTCCTGTAGAATGACCAGAGCTGACAATTCCGTATGATTGGTAGTGATAAAACTGAGTGCTAGAGTTGTTGTTAGCTAAATTTTGATCTGTGTTTCCATTTGGGTTTTTTAAACTAATTGTAACTTGGTTATTTACAACTGGTGTAAATGATACGTTGTTAATAGAAACAGTTTCTGTTGCCCCTGGAGATAAATTTCCTGACCAATTATAAGTCTGAGCTATACCTCCTCCAATAGAGTATTCAATTTCTAGTGAAGTTAGATTCTGATTTCCAAAATTTCTAAACGAAACTTCAATATTGTTTGAGTTTGCACATACAATATCTTGAGCATTTACTGATGTTAAATTAGCATCAAATTGATTAGTGAATACAACAGTTGGATTTACTTCAGTACCGCTAAGTATTTCTTGGTTTCCTTCACTTATAAATGCAACAATAGTGAGGTTAGTTAAATCTATTTCAGGTGATAAGTTATATCCAGATAATTTATTAGGAACGTTCCATGTGAAATTATTTGAATATAGACTACCCTGAGAAATATTTGTTATTGGAACACCATATTGTCCTGTCATAAGGTGTCTTAGCATATGTTTGTGATTATATCTACCATCTGCAAGTATAGCTGATGGATTATATGTACTTCCACCACTTTGTGGTCCTGGAACGTTTTCTTGTAATACGGCTATATTTAATTTGTTTGAAGATACAGTTTGGTTACCAGTGTAATAAACTTCAACATCAACACTAAGGACTCTAGTAGACATATTAACGCTAGCTTGAACCCCAACGTTTACAGGAGAAGACTGGCTCATCATTTGAGTAGCTGAAGAAGACCAAGCGCTTCTACTCATAGAAGTTGCCCCTCCACTAAAGACATGTCTATTAACTGTTCCAGCGGGATATCCAGTTACACCAGCTTGATTTGCAAGAGATGTGCCGAAAGGAGTATTAAAATCAGTTCCAGATCCTTGTGGACTTGCATAACCACCAGTGTGAATATTGATTAAAAATACATCATTTGGATAAAGATCTTTTAAATCTTGAGCAATTTTATGTCCATCAGGACAAAACTGACAAGAGATGCCAGTAAATTCTTCAAGTATTACATTCTTATTTTCTGGAGATGTACTAACAAATGTTTGTGAAATCGCAAAAAAAGGTAATGCGATGAGTAAGGAAAGTAAGTTTTTTTTCATTGTTTTTTGCTTTGATTTTAGCCTAATAACAAATATAATAATTTTTCATCTAATATAAATCTGTTGATAACAGGATAAATTATTTATATTTGTTTAAAACATAATAATGAAAAAAACACTCCTATTTCTTACAATATTATTTTTTTCTTTAAATAGTTTTACTCAAACTCTTTCAGTATCAGGAGATACTATTAAATCAACTCAAGATCCTTGCTTTGAGACAAGTGCTTCTTTAACAATAACTAACAACTCAACCAATGCCTTAGACATACATTGTGAAAAGGTCATTATTGATACCGCATTGGGTACACAAAATTATTTTTGCTGGGGTGAGGAGTGTTATGGTCCTTCTCAGTATGTTTCATCTTCATTCAATAATTTAAATCCTGGTGAGTCTGACAATATTGATTTTGGAGGTTACTACAATGCTTTTTGTTCAAATGCACCTGCAACAATTAGATACTGTTTTTATCCAGTATCAAACCCTGGTGATAGAACTTGTATTGACATAACATATAATGGCAATCTTACAAGTTTTAGTCCATTAAAATCTAATTCTTTTTCCATTTTTCCTAACCCTTCTAATGAAATTATTAATATTAGTCTCCCTAAAGATGAAATAAAAGAGATAATAATTTTTAATGTCTTTGGAGAAAAAATCATTCAAAAAAATCTAATAGTTGAAAGTAATTTAAAAGTCAACTTTTCTAATTACTCAAATGGGACTTATTTTATAGTAGCCATAAATAACGATTTAAGTAGAATAGTCAAGAAGTTCATTTTACAATAATTTTAAATATTATTTGTTTAAAACTTTTACCAAATAAATTAGCTTTTGCAAACGAATAGTTAAATTTACTTTTTAAAGCAAAATGATAAATCATATAGACGGAAAATTAGTGGATAAAACACCTACCCAGGTAGTTATTGACTGCAATGGAGTAGGTTACTCTATAAATATTTCGTTGCAGACATTTTCAAAAATTAATGATGAAAGATGTAAACTATTCACTCATCTTTCAGTTAAAGAAGATTCTCATACATTGTACGGATTTATTACAGAAAATGAAAGAAAGCTTTTTAGACATTTAATTAGCGTTTCTGGAGTTGGCCCCAGCACAGCACAAGTAATATTGTCGACATATAAAAGTGATGAAATCATAAATTATATTTCTGCATCTGATGTAGCTGCAATAAAAAATGTCAAGGGAATTGGATTAAAAACAGCTCAAAGAATAATAATTGATCTAAAGGATAAGGTTACAAAATCAGCCATTTCAGATGAAATTTCTTTAGACTTGAACAATACAATTCAAAATGAAGCGTTATCAGCACTGGTGGCACTTGGTTTCTCAAAGAAGATTGCTCAACAAAAAATTGATAAAGCTCTAACAAATAAGCAAGGAAATTTTGATGTTGAAACTCTTGTTCGAGAATCTCTAAGCCAGATGTAATGAATTAAATGTTTAATTTTTTGAAGATAGTACAGATAATTTCTTTTTGTTTATTGTTTATTGTTCAATCAACTTTTGCAATTATTGATTCAACAAATAACAGCAATCTTAACTACCCGTTTAATCAAAATCAAAGTGGTGGTCTGTTCTTAAATAAACCTTCTAATTTTAGTCAGCAAATAATGTATTCTCCAAAAAATAATAACTACGGTATTACAAATAAAGTTGGGACATTTAGTTTGGGGAATAGTACTTTTTTATCTTTTGAACAGTTTTGGAAGAGGGATTTGGAAGAAAAAAATAAAAATTACTGGCTTTCTAAAAAAACAACTCAGCAAAGCAAAAATATTTTTTCATCAAGATTACCAAAACTATATATACCAGGCCAAACGTTTGATAGGATTTTTGGAGGGAACTCGGTAGATATTAGACCTCAGGGTTCTGCTGAGTTAATTTTTGGTTTAAAAACAAATCGATTAGATAATCCTTCATTACCTGAAGAACAAAGAAAAACAACATCTTTTGATTTTCAAGAAAAAATTCAGATGAATGTTATCGGAAAAATTGGTGAAAAACTAAAATTGACTACAAATTTTAATACTGAGAGCACCTTTGATTTTGAGAATCAAATGAGGCTTGAGTACACTGGCTCAGAAGATGAGATAATTAAAAAAATTGAAGTTGGTAACGTAAGCTTACCCCTTAATGGAACATTAATTACTGGAAGTCAGTCATTGTTTGGTTTTAAAAGTCAGTTACAGTTTGGTAGAACAACAATTACGAGTATATTATCTCTTCAAAAAAGTACAACCTCAGAGGTTGAAGTTTCTGGAGGTGCACAAACAAATGAATTTGATATTTATGCAGATCAATACGAAGCAAATAAACATTTTTTTCTAACCCAATTTTTTAAGGAACAATATGACTTGTCTCTAAGCAATCTACCATTTGTCAATTCTCCTATAAATATAACAAAGCTTGAGGTATGGATTACTAATAAAACAGGTACTACTAATGATACCAGAAATATAGTTGCCCTCTTAGATTTAGGTGAAACTAACAACAATATTTACAATACCTCATTTACTCAGTTTTTGGGTGGGGACTATCCTGATAACTCTACAAATAGTATGTATGACAATTTAATAAATAACTATTCAGGAGTAAGAGACATCAATCAAGTTAATAATGTTCTTGGTCCTCTGGCATCGCCTCAAACCTTTTTTTTTGAAAATGGCAGGGATTATGAAAAGTTAGAAAGAGCTAGAAAATTAAATCCTAATGAATATAGTTATCATCCACAGCTTGGATACATATCATTAAATCAGTCATTAAATAATGATGAGGTACTCGCTGTTGCTTTTCAGTACACATTAGGTAATCAGACTTATCAAGTTGGAGAACTTACACTAGATGGTCCAACTGCACCAAATTCTTTGATAGTAAAACTAATCAAAGGGACAACATTTTCACCCAACTTACCAAATTGGGATTTAATGATGAAAAACATATATTCTTTAGGAGCATATCAAATGAGTGCTAGCGAATTTGTTTTGGATGTAGTATATGAAAATACTGAGGAATCAGGTGCGATAACAAACTATATCCCCGAAGGTATTATTGATGGTATACCTCTCATAAAAATTTTAAATTTAGATGAGCTTAATCTGCAACAAGATAATCAATCAGATGGTGTTTTTGATTTTGTTGAAGGGATTACTGCTATTTCATCTAATGGAAAAATTATTTTTCCTGTAAGAGAGCCTTTTGGAAGTTATCTTGAATCAAAGTTTGATAATCAAAGCATTGCTAACAAATATGTTTATAGTCAATTATATGATTCAACATTAATTATTGCGCAACAATACCCAGAGCTTAATAAATTCAGATTAAGAGGAACATATCAGGCCTCTTCGGGTTCAGAAATTAGGCTTGGAGCTATGAATGTCCCCGAAGGCTCAGTAACAGTTACTGCAGGTTCTCAAAAGCTTGTTGAAAATCAAGATTATACTGTTGATTATATGATGGGAAGAGTTACAATAATTAACGAAGGAATACTAAGTTCTGGAATCCCAATCAAAATTTCACTTGAAAACAATTCAATGTTTGGGATTCAAAATAAAACACTTGTTGGTATTCACGCCGATTATGAGGTTAATGAAGATTTTGTTCTTGGAGCAACTATGCTAAACTTAACAGAAAGGCCTCTCACAAATAAAATTAATGCTGGAGATGAACCAATTTCAAATACAATTTGGGGAATTGATGGTATTTATCAAAAAGATTCTCCTTTTTTGACTAAGCTTATTGATAATATCCCATTAATTGAAACAAAATCAAAATCAAGAATTATAGCAACAACTGAATTCGCACATCTTATACCTGGACATCACAGAGCTGTTGGAAAGAATGGTGTGTCATATATAGATGATTTTGAGTCTAGCAGGACTTCATTGGACATAAAAAATATGGGTGCATGGCAACTTTCAAGTTATCCATCTGATGGAAGTCAAAATCTAACTTTTAAATTTCCAGAGACAGAATTTTCTGGCTTTCATGAGAATTTAAAATATGGAGCTCGCAGAGCAAAATTAGCTTGGTATACTATAGATCCACTTTTTTTTAGAAATTCTGCTATTACACCTACTAATATCGATAAGAACATAGTGTTAGAAAATGGTAACTCAATTGAGCAACAATCATATCATTATGTTAGGGAAGTGCTTGAAACAGAAGTTTTTCCAAACAAAGATCCTGAATTTGGTTCACAAATAACTAATATGCCAATCTTGGATATTGCATACTATCCATCTGCAAGAGGCCCATATAATTACTCAGTTGACGGGTTGAACTCTCAGGGTCAGCTTGATAATCCTAAAGAAAGCTGGGGTGGAATAATGAGGAAATTAGAAACAAATGACTTTCAATCAGCAAATATTGAGTTTATTGAATTTTGGATGATGGATCCATTTAATGAAGAAGATGGATTAGGAACAAATCACAGTGGAGGTGATATGTACATCCACCTTGGAAATATTTCAGAGGATATTTTAAAGGATGGATATAAATCATTTGAACATGGATTCCCAACCACTCAGCTCGTTGAGAATGTTGATACAACTGCTTGGGGAAGAGTGCCTACAAATTTCTCAATAGTTGAAGCATTTGACAATGACCCACAGTCGAGAAAATTTCAGGACATAGGCCTAGATGGATTATCAGATGAAGATGAGGAACTATTTTTTGATTCAATCTACATTTCTAAACTTCAATCAACATTTGGGACAACTTCTAATGCATACTTGCAGGCTCTTGAAGATCCTTCAGCAGATAATTTTCATTATTACAGAGGAACAGATTTTGACAATAGCTCCACCGAAATTCTTGATAGATACATAGACTACAATAATCCTGATGGTAATTCAGTAACAACGGATGAATCACCTGAATCATATCCTACAGCTGCATCAAATATGCCTAACTCAGAAGATATAAATAAAGATTATACACTTAGTGAAACGGAAAGTTACTTTCAGTATAAGATAGAATTGTCACCCGAAATGAGTGTAGGTAACAATTATATTTCTGATATGTTTGAGGCGCAAGTTAAAACAGAGAATGGTAATACAAGAACTATAAAATGGTATCAATTTAGAGTTCCAGTTTATCAGCCAGATAAAATAATTGGAGGTATTCAAGATTTCAAATCTATTAGATTTATGAGAATGGCACTTACTAATTTTCAGGACCCTATAGTCCTAAGATTTGCTACTTTTGACTTAGTCAGAGGAGAATGGAGAAGGTATAATTTTGATTTAACAACTCCAGGTGAATATATACCAATTGATGAAGAAGATGCAACTATTTTTGATGTTTCAGCAGTTAATATTGAAGAAAATGGCAATAGATCGCCAGTAAACTACGTTCTTCCTCCAGGTATAGAACAAGAGATTGATAATACCACAACAACACTTAGACAAAAGAACGAACAATCTTTGGTTCTTAAAGTATGTAACTTAAGAGATGGTGATTCAAGGGCTGCATATAAAACATCAGATCTTGACGTGAGGGCCTACAAGAAATTAAAAATGTTTGTTCATCTTGAGGGAGCTGAAGATAATCTTAATTACGGTGATTTGTCTTGCTTTATTAGACTTGGAACTGATTTTACATCTAATTATTATGAGTATGAAATTCCATTGCAACCAACATCTCACTTTTCAACATCTTCAAATGAAATCTGGCCAGAAATTAATAATATAAATATAAATTTTGAAGACTTTCAAACAACTAAACAAGAAAGAAATTTTAACAATGAAAGTGTAACTCTTGCTTATGAAAAACTTTTTGGAAATGGTAAGATAACTGTAGTTGGTAATCCAAATCTGTCACAAGTTAAAACAATTATGATAGGTATACGTAATCCTAAAAAAATTAATTTTAATAGTAATGATGATGGATTATCAAAGTGCGGTCAAATATGGGTGAATGAACTAAGATTGACAGATTTCGACGAGTATGGTGGCTGGGCAGCTAATTCAAGATTAACTACAAAGCTAGCTGATTTTGGAAATGTAACCGCCTCTGGTAGTATTAGTACAATAGGATTTGGATCCATAGAAAAAAAAGTAAACGAGAGACAAAAATTTAATCTTTATCAATACGATGTTTCATCATCATTTGATTTGGGAAAGTTTTTTCCGGCAAAGTATGGTATTAAAATTCCTTTATACATGGGAATTTCAGAAGCATTCAAAAATCCACAATATAATCCATTAGATCCAGATATTTTATTTTCTACATCACTAAACACACTTGAGGATAAGCAAGAAAGAGATTCGCTAAAAAATATTGCACAGGATTATATAGTTAGAAAGAGTATTAATCTTACTAATGTTAGAAAAACAAAATCAATTGAAAAATCAAATAAAGCCTCAAAACCCAAAATTTATGATTTAGAGAATTTTACTGTATCATACTCTAAAAATGAAACAAAAATTAGAAATATAAACACAGAATACAACAATACTGTTAACTACAAGGGAGCTCTAACCTATAATTATAATATCAGACCAAAAAATATAAAACCTTTTTCCTCTATAAAATCAAAATCACCCTATTTAAGAATTATTAAAGACTTTAATATTAATACTATGCCAAAATCATTTTCTTTTAGAACTGATATTGATAGAAATTATAGCGAAACAAAACTTAGAAATATTAATAATTCAAATATGTTAATATTTCCAACTTACAATAAAATTTTTAGTTGGAATAGAATGTATGAGATGAAATATGATATTAGCAGAAGTTTAAAATTAGATTATGCAGTAAATGTTAAAGCCAATATAGATGAGCCAAGCGGAAGAATTAGCAGAGATGACCGTTTTTATGAAGAAAAAATGGATACAATTTGGAATAATGTTTGGAAGTTAGGAAGAACAACTAACTATAGACAAACAATGAATATTAATTATCAAGTGCCACTGAATAAGATTCCAATCACAAATTTCATGTCATTAAATACAAGATATAACTCTACTTTTAACTGGATTGCAGCACCACTCTCTATGACAGATCTTGGAAATACAATTCAAAATTCTAGAAGTATACAGTATAATGGACAAATTAATCTTAACAATCTATACAATAAGGTTCCATACTTTAGAAAAATAAACCAAAGAAATAGTCAGAAGAAAAGAATTAAAAATTCTAATAAAGAATCAGATGAAAATAAAGACAGATATATAATATTTAAACACATAACGAGATTTGCTTTAGGATTAAAAAATATATCAATCAATTACAGTACTTCTCAGGGTACGTTTATGCCTGGTTTTAGATACAACCCAAATTTGTTAGGCAACGAATGGAGTAATATGGCGCCAGGATTACCATTTACTTTTGGAAGTCAAAATGATATAAGAACAAATGCCGCATCAAAAAATTGGATAGTTCAGAATTCAAGCCTAAATTCATTGTATAAAACTAATTCATCTAATAATTTAAACCTAAGAGGAACATTTGAGCCTTTTAATAAATTTAGAATTGAGTTAAATGCGAATAAAACAACATCTAACAATCTTCAAGAATATTTTAGGTGGGATGATGAAAATAATATTTATAATTCTTTTTCTCCAACTCAAACTGGTAACTATAGTATTTCATTTATTTCATTTAGAACTTCTTTTTCTAATGATGATGAAAACTATTTATCTTCAGTATTTTCTAACTTTAGAGGATACAGAGCAGATATAGCAAATAGACTTGCTGCTCAAAACCCCAATTTTAATGGAGGAACAGATCCTAACACAGGTTTCCCAATTGAATATCAAATTATAAATAATGATACAATAATTACAGGTGGATATGGACCTTCTTCTCAAGAGGTTATTATTCCTGCATTTCTTGCTGCATACTCAGGAAAAAGTCCATTAAATATTGGCTTAACTTCATTTCCTGCAATACCATTACCAAACTGGAGGATAAATTATGATGGACTAATGACTATTCCATATTTAAAAAGAAGATTCAGATCAATACTTATTGCTCACGCTTATCGAAGCACATATACTGTTGGATCATTTTCTAGTAATTTAAACTATATAAATGGAGATGAGGTTAATGTAAATAATTTAAGCTATCATGTTGAAAAAGAAATTGCGCAAGTGACAATCAATGAACAATTTAGTCCACTTTTTAAACTTGATTTAGTTTGGAAAAATAGTTTGTTGACCAAGCTTGAGTTTAAAAGAAGTAGATTGTTGTCACTATCTCTAGTAAATAGTCAATTGACTGAAACACAAACAAAAGAGTATGTTATAAGTGCTGGATACAGAATCTCGGATCTTAACTTAAATTTTATATCATCCGGAAGAGGAAAAAAAATATCATCGGACCTAGATTTGAAGCTAGATGTTAATATTAGAAATAATAAAACAATGATTAGAAAAATTATCGAAGATGTTGAACAAATAACAATGGGTCAACAAATTGTAAGTATTAAGTTTTCAACTGATTATGTAGTTAATAGGAGGCTAAATCTTAAACTTTTTTATGATAGAGTAATTACTAATCCATTTGTCTCTACAACTTTTCCAAGTGCAATAACAAATGCTGGATTTAGTTTGAGATTTACATTAGCTGGATAAATTTGTTTTAGTGTTTTGTTTAAGATATAAAAAGTGTATTTTTGAATAAATTGTTTTATGAAATTTCCAAACAATATTAAGTACACAAAAGATCATGAATGGGTTAAAATTTCTGATGGTATAGCATACATTGGCATTACTGAGTTTGCTCAAAGCGAGCTTGGAGATATTGTTTTTGTTGATGTTGATACTTTAAACGAAGAATTGGATCAAGAGGAAGTTTTTGGTACAATTGAGGCTGTTAAAACTGTATCAGATTTGTTTATGCCTATTTCAGGAAAAGTAGATAGTTTTAATAAAGAGCTAGAAGATTCACCAGAGCTTATCAATGATGACCCATACGATAATGGGTGGATAATTTCTGTTTCAGATTTTGATGAGAGTGAATTAGAAAAGTTATTAAGTGCTGATGACTATAAAAAGTTAGTTGAGTAGTATGCAAAAGAAAAAAAACCCTAAAGTAAGTTTAGAAAAAAAGAGGTCTCTTTTTCTACAAATTGGACTCATAATCTCACTGCTTGCTGTCTACATTGCTTTTGAGTGGAAAAGTTATGATAAGAGCAATTTTAACTTAGGAGAAGTAAATTTTGATGATTTGGAGGAGGAAATAATTCCAATTACAAAGCAAGAAATCAAACCTCCGCCTCCACCTCCTCCACCTCCAGAGGTAATTGAAATTGTTGAGGATGAGGTAGAAATAGAAGAGGAGCTTGAAATTGAAGATACAGAAACAGATGAAGATGAAATAGTTGAGATTGAAGAGGAGGATGATGATGAAATTTTTATTGTTGTAGAAAATATGCCACTTTTTCCGGGCTGTAGTGATGAAGGCTGTACACAATCAAACATACTAAGACATATTAGCAGGAATTTTAAATATCCTCCAATGTTAAAAGACTATGGAATTGAAGGTAGAGTAATTGCAACTTTTGTAGTTAACAAGAAGGGAAAGGCTTCAGATGTTCAAATATTAAGGGGTCTGGACAAAAAAATAGATGATGAGGTTGTAAGAGTTATAAAATCGCTACCAGTTTTTACTCCAGGAAAACAGAGAAATAAGCCTGCAAGTGTTAGATATACAGTTCCAATTAACGTTCAGCTTCAATAAAATTCTAATTTAACATTTAAATTAACTTATTTCAGTCTTACTATATAGCAAACCCCCTTTGTTTTATTATATTTGAATCAGTATGAATCACAAGGGAGAGTGAAAAAATTTATAGATAATACTTTTTTAAAAACAAGTCTTGAACTTGATATATCTGAGGAAGATTTGAAAGAGAAGATTCAAGTTTTTATAAAGGAATCCGTACAAATGGATTTTAAGTGTGTTGTAGTTAGGTCTGAATATTTAAATCTCGCATTCAACATTAAAAGTAAATTTAAATCTTCGATTAAAATAGCAACTGTTGTAAATTTCCCTTTAGGTACTGATAGCTTTGATTCAATAATAAAGCAATTAAATAAATCAAAAGATTTTACCGACGAAATTGATATTGTAGTTGACTACAATGCATTTAAATATGGTGACTTGAAAAGATTTGATAGTGTAATTGAATTATGTACTAGTTTTTGTTTAGAAAATGATAAAATAGTTAAGTGGATTATTGAATCTGGTGCTCTTTCAAAAAATGAGATAAAAAGTATTTGTCAGAGGATTGAAGCTATAATTTCAAGTCAATTCTCAAATCATTTATCAAAATCCTACATAAAAACATCAACAGGCTATTATTCAGGCTATGGAGCTAAGTTAGATGACATTAAGCTCATTAAAAACTCGATTAAGAAAATGAAAATTAAAGCATCTGGAGGTATAAAATCTAAAGGTTTTGCTGAAAAGCTAGTTAAATTAGGCTGTGATAGAATAGGCACATCTAGAGGAAAAGATATTTTAAAATGAACATTGAAAATTTAACATCTTTAGCAATATCTGCGTGTATATATGGTGGCCAAGAAATAATGTCAGT
>CENJ01165804.1_pt1 | contig 18400 bp, 18 predicted proteins | sample 356161 | NCBI WGS metagenome assembly CENJ01 (sample SAMEA2619531, study PRJEB7988) | marine metagenome | biome: marine biome (ENVO:00000447); feature: surface water layer (ENVO:00002042); material: "saline water (ENVO:00002010), including plankton (ENVO:xxxxxxxx)" | depth 5 m
TGGTTCGCGGTATGCCCAAGGGCAGCCTCGTCAAAGTTCTTGCCACCGACCCAACGACCGAGCGCGACTTCCGTCACTTTTGCCAGTTTATGGGGCATGAACTGGTAGAGATGGACAGCGACGGTTACGAGGGGGACTCAAGCGTGGTGCAGTTTTGGATCAGAAAGGCCAAATGACGGGCTCCACCCTCAGGCAAAAGCCAAGGGCCCTAGATGCGCCCGCTGTGGAATTGGCCTTCAACGGACTCTTCCTGAGCCGGTATAACACACGCATGTCGGGCGGAGCCCAAGAGCCGCTCTATCTTCCAGCGGCCCCGGGCGAACCGGCTCATCTCCGTTATCGCCAGGACTTTGCCGCCTCTGCTCTTCACGAAGCGGCCCACTGGTGTATCGCAGGCCCCGATCGCAGACGAGAGGAAGATTTTGGATACATCTACGTGCCGCTGCCAAGGTCCCCCCTGCAGCAACAGCGTTTCTTTGCAGCAGAACTCACAACCCAGGCTCTGGAGCGCTACTTCGCGGCAGCGGCCGGTATCGACTTTTACCCCAGTGCCGACAACCTCGAAGCGGATATTGGAGAATTTTCCAGGGCGCTGGTCGCCCATACCCCCAGGTTAAAGGCCTGGCTATCTAGCCCAGCGGCCTCTCGCGCTCGGGCCTTTCATCAGAGACTCGATAAGGCGCGACATGGATCACGCTGATGTGGTGGTTATTGGTGCCGGCGTCGTGGGTCTGGCCGTGGCGGCCAAGCTGGCTGCCTCTGGTCGTGAGGTCGTGATCCTCGAACGTCATGAGGCCATCGGTTGCGAGACCAGTTCACGGAATTCCGAGGTAATCCATGCCGGGATTTACTACCCCTCAGGGAGCGCTAAGGCTGCTCTGTGTGTTCGCGGTAAGGCACTGCTCTATCAGCACTGCGAGGCTTACGGTATCGCCCATAAGCGATTGGGGAAACTGATTGTCGCTACCCAAGAGGCCCAGCAAGCCACCATCAAGGGCTATATGCGTCAGGCAGAACGCAATGGGGTGCAGGATCTCCGATGGGTGGAGCGAGCAGAGATAGCAGAGTTAGAGCCCGACGTTGCAGGCATTGGCGGTGCGCTATCGCCGTCTACGGGCATCATTGATTCTCACGCCTTCATGCTCAGCCTCCAGGGTATTTTGGAATCTGCCAGCGGAATGATTGCCTTTTCAACGCCGGTTCTCGAACTTGAACCCCGTGATGGATGGATGGTGAGTACCCCCGATATGGACTTACGCGCTAACTGGGTTATCAACTGCGCGGGGCTTCATGCGCCGGACCTGGCCAGGGGACTGCCTGGGGCACCAAGGGCCTACTATGCGAAGGGTCACTATTACAGCTACGGAGCGCGGGCGCCCTTCAACCGATTGGTCTATCCCGTGGCGGAGTCTGGGGGATTAGGTGTTCACGTGACCTTGGATCTTGGCGGGCAGGCAAAGTTTGGTCCCGACGTTCGGTGGATCGATCAGTTGGACTACGATTTTGAGACGGATTTATTTGATGACTTTGTGGCGGCGATCAGAGCCTATTTCCCTGGGCTAGATGCCGACAAACTGCAGCCAGGGTATACGGGCATTCGGCCCAAGATTGTTGGGCCTGGTGAGCCCGCTGCAGATTTCAAGATTCTCTCGCCGGCGGAGCATGGCGTTGCCGGTCGGGTGGACCTGCTCGGGATTGAATCGCCAGGCTTGACGGCCTCTCTCGCAATTGCTGAACGGGTTGTCGGCCTGGTTAACGGGCGTAGAGCTAAGGCATGACTCGCGGGTTACGCCTTGGTCTGATCGTGAATCCGATTGCCGGTATTGGCGGTGCCGTAGGCCTCATGGGCAGTGACGGTGAAGGAATCCAACGGGAGGCTAGGGCCCGGGCGAGCATCCCTCGCAGTCCAGAACGATGCGCTGCGTTTTTGGGGTTTTTGAAAGCAGAGCTGGGCCCAAACTTTGATGGCCTGAACTGGTTGACCTGGGGCGGCAGCATGGGCGCAGACCATCTGGGTCAGGATTTGCAGGATTCTCAGGTTTTGGGCTCGGCAACGACGACCAGTAGCGGTCAGGATACGACCGATGCCGCGCGCGCCCTGGCCGGTAAAGTTGATCTGCTGGTCTTTGTTGGTGGGGACGGTACCGCTAGAGATGTGCTGCAAGGGATTCCCGATGACTGCCTGGTCTTGGGCTTGCCCAGCGGCGTCAAGATGCATAGCGGCGTATTCGCTATCAGTCCTTCATCCGCTGCCGAGGTCGTTCTGGGCCTGGTTTCTGGAGGGTTGGTTGGGCGAGAGCTGAGGGAGGTCAGGGACTACCTGCCTACAGCCGAACCCTCTCTTGGGACGGGGCGGGCTCAGCAGCCTGGCGTGACGACGAAAACCTACGGTGAAATGTGGGTGCCTCAAGCATCAGGCTTTGTTCAGCAGATGAAAGTGGGGGGTAAGGAGGACGAGGGTCTGGTGGTAGAAGAGATCATCGCGCACCTCAACCAACAGTTGCCCGAGCGTGCGGATCAGGCGCTGGTCTTCGCCCCGGGCAGTACCTGTTTGGCCATAAAGGAGGCCTTCGGCCTCAGTGGCTCCCTCCTAGGGTGCGATGCCCTGCTGCCGGGCGGTGAGGCCCGCACAAACCTGACGGCACAGGAACTTGTGCACATTGCGGAGGGCTACCCCGTTAAGCTGATACTGAGTTTTACTCGGCATCAGGGTTTTCTTCTGGGCAGAGGGAATCAGCAGCTTTGCGAGGCATTTTTAAAGCGCATTGCGTGGCCTGAGGACGTCATTGTCGTTGGGTCCCGCACCAAGCTGAGTAGCCTTGAGCAGCGGCCGCTGTTGCTCGACACGGGGGATCGCGAGCTGGACGATGCGCTGAGCGGACTGATGCCGATACTGACCGGCTTCGAACAGAGTTTGCTCTACCGCGTGGACTGCGGGGGCTGACTCAGCCTTGACGATAGCTGGCTAGAAACCGCTCAAGCCGATCCATCGCTTCGTGGATTTGCTCCACATGGGGCAGAAACACCAGCCGAAAGTGATCGGGTCCGGGCCAGTTGAATCCGGACCCGTGTACCATCAGGACCTTTTCCGCCAGCAAAAAATCCAGCACGAAGCGTTCGTCGTCAGCTACTGCAAATTTATCGACATCGATTTTTGGAAAAAGGTAGAGCGCCCCCTTGGGCTTGACGCAGGAGATGCCGTCGATTTCGTTCAGGCGCTGCCAAGCCACATTTCTTTGCTCAAAGAGCCTGCCTCCGGGACGGGTCAGATCATAAATACTCTGGTGTCCGCCCAGGGCCGTTTGAATGGCATGCTGGCTGGGCACGTTGGCGCACAGCCGCATTGAGGCAAGAATATTCAGGCCCTCAATATAGTCCTGGGCGCGATCTCGAGCGCCGCTAACAATCAGCCAACCCGTCCTGAAACCTGCCACTCGATAGGATTTGGAGAGGCCGCTGAAGGTCAGCACCAGCAGGTCGTCGGCTAAGGAGGCCAGCGGTGTATAGGAGGCCTCATCAAACAAAATCTTGTCGTAAATTTCATCGGCGAAGACCACCAGATCGAATTCCCTGGCGATTTCGATGAGGGCCTCCAGCATAGGTGGCCTATACACCGCCCCGGTGGGATTGTTTGGGTTGATGATCACCAATCCCTTTGTATTGGGGGTGATTTTACTTCTCAAATCTTGCAGGTTCGGCTGCCAGTCGTCTTCCTCATCACAGAGGTAATGAACGGGCTTGCCGCCGCAGAGGTTGACCGCCGCCGTCCACAGCGGGAAGTCAGGGGCTGGGATTAAGATCTCATCGCCATCGTTTACCAGCGCCTGCATGGACATGACCACAAGCTCAGAAACGCCGTTTCCGATGTAGACGTGTTCCACATCCACATCGGGGATCGCGACCTGCTGACAATATTGCATCACGGCTTTACGCGCAGCGAATAGGCCTTGAGAGTCACAATAACCCTGGCTTTGCGGGATGTTTCTGACGACGTCCCTGAGAATCTCCTCGGGTGCACTAAAGCCCCAGGGCGCTGGGTTGCCGATATTCAGCTTGATAATATTGTTGCCCTCGGCTTCCAAGCGATTGGCAGCGACGAGTACCGGCCCACGAATGTCGTAACAAACGTCGGCAAGTTTTAGGGACTTGCTGATCTCCCGCCTGGGCGGAGACTGCTGCTTCGTGTTTTGCACCGACCCTTCCATTCTAAGGTTCCTATTTTTCTGCCTGCGCTGCGGGACGTATTCTAGGGGTAGTCTAAGGCGTAGTCTTTCGCTTAGCATCAAGAGAATTTTACATTAGGAAGGCAGCGTGACCGATCATTCATCCAAGGTAGTTAAGTCTGAGACAGAATGGCGTGCCCAGCTCACACCTGAGGAATACGAAGTGACCCGCATGGCGGGCACCGAGCGTCCCTTCACGGGGGTGTATTGGAATGAGGAGCGCGTAGGTCGGTATCACTGCAAGTGCTGTGATCAACCTCTGTTCGATTCGCTCACGAAGTTTGATGCGGGGTGCGGCTGGCCGAGTTTTTATGCCCCGCTGGAGTCTGATGTGATTACAACGCGAGAGGACAACAGCTTGGGTATGCGCCGAATCGAAGTGCTTTGCGCGCGCTGTGATGCGCACCTGGGCCATGTATTTCCAGATGGGCCTGCGCCCACGGGGCTGCGTTTTTGTATGAACTCAGTATCGCTCAACCTGCATAGCGAAAAATCTGAGGCCAGTTGATAGCCTGACCGGGCGACGCGTGGGGAGTCGCCCGATCCGGGAACCAACGGAGGGGAAGGTATGACACCAGGAGATATCGCGGCAGCAGACCCGGACAAGGTGGCTTACATCATCGCCGAGACGGATCAACGGGTGAGTTATGCGGAGCTTGAAGCTCAGGCCAATCAGGGCGCGCAGCTTTTTCGCACCCTTGGACTCAGGCGCGGTGATCACATTGCGCTGCTGCTGGAAAATCACGCAGCCTTTTTCCCGCTTTGCTGGGCTGCCCAGCGGTCGGGACTCTACTACACCGCCATCAGTTGGCGTCTGCAGCAGCAGGAGGTTGAGTACATTGTCAACAATTGCCAGGCGAAGGTTTTCGTTACCTCAATAGAACGCCGTCAGGTGGTAGAGCCATTGCTGGACAGCATGCCCGGCGTGATTCATCGATACATGGTCGACGGCGAGATCGGCGGTTTTGAATCCTGGGAAGGCGCATTGGCCAACATGCCCCAGGCACCCATTGCGGATCAGTGCGAGGGCGCTGCCATGCTCTACTCCTCGGGCACCACCGGGTATCCAAAGGGGGTAAAGAGACCGCTCCCTGAAGCGGGGTATGGTGAGGCGGAGGATATCAACCTGCTGCGAATTCTTTACGGAGCAGATGAGGATTCCATTTACCTTTCTCCCGCGCCCCTATATCACGCAGCGCCCCTGGCTTTTTGTATGGGCTGCTTACGAAACGGCGTAACCGTTGTCGTGATGCAGCATTTCTCGCCCGAGTTTGCGCTGGCCTGTATTGAGCAGTATCGAGCAACCCACAGCCAATGGGTGCCCACCATGTTTGTCCGCATGTTGAAGCTGCCAGAAGCGGAACGGTTGCGGTACGACCTTTCGAGCCTGCGCTGCGCCATTCACGCTGCGGCACCCTGTCCTATCCCTATCAAGGAGCAAATGATCGAGTGGTGGGGCAAGATCATTTACGAATATTATGCGGGGACTGAAAACAACGGCTTTGTTCAGCTGAACTCAGAGGAGTGGCTGTCTCATCGAGGGTCCGTAGGCAAGCCCCTCACCTGTGAGGTGCACATTTGCGATGAGCAGGGTGAGGAAGTGCCCGTTGGCGAGTCTGGCACCATCTATCTGGGCGGCGGCGGTGCTTTCGAATATCACGGTGATTCCGAAAAAACCGCAGGATCGAGGCATCCTGAGGGGTGGACCACCTTGGGGGATGTGGGTTACGTCGACGAAGATGGCTACCTCTACCTGACCGACCGCAAGCATTTCATGATCATTTCTGGGGGCGTCAATATTTATCCTCAAGAGGCCGAAAACGTCCTGATCACCCACGACAAGGTCATGGATGTGGCGGTCTTTGGGGTGCCGAACGCTGACTTCGGGGAAGAGGTGAAAGGGGTTGTTCAACTCAGGCATGCTGAGGACGCAAGTCCCCAGCTCGAGGTCGAGCTACTGGACTTTTGCCGAGCCCAGCTCTCCCATATCAAGTGCCCTAGAAGTATCGACTTTCGCGCGGAGCTGCCCCGTCACCCGACCGGGAAGCTATACAAGCGTTTGCTGAAGGATGAATATTGGAGTGGAGCCTAGTCTTCCTTGCCCCTGAGCAAGTTGGCCGGGGCGTATTGATCCGTCAGCGGCCGCTTATCGGCATCCCAATCTGGCTTTCTGCCGGGTAATTGGGACAACATTCGGAGGAATCGATCAACGGGGATGTTAAAGCGCTCCAGGTGTTTTCGCTGGGCTTCTGCCCTGACTTCCACGATATCGAAATCCACGGACTCTCTCTCAGAGGCTGGCCGGTCGGCCTGGGGGATAATGACGATTCTGTTGCCGGTCTCCCGCGCACGAAAATTTAGAAAGTCGCCGAAGACCTCTGCGTAGGTGGCGGACTCATGATGATATAGGGCGCTGGTGGCGAAGGTATTGGCGATCAGCATGCCGTCTGGGGCGAGGAGGGCGCGCATCTCTTCCAGGAACTCCGCAGTCATTAGGTGTTCTGGAATGTAGTCCCCGTTGAACGCGTCCAAAATGATGAGGTCGTACTCACTGCCCCGGAGCTTTGCGCGCTTACCAAAAACTCTTGCGTCTTGTTCAATCACGCGACTGCCATCATCCGGCTGAAAGCCAAAATAGGTCGCAGCGACCCTCACCACGGCAGGATCGATTTCAATGGTGTCGATTATTACCCCGGGGTCCATGGCACGCAGCGCCATGGGCAAGGTGCCGCCTCCCAGACCAATGATAAGAACACGTTCCGGCGATGGAGCCAGCAGCATGCTCATCAGGGTCATCTTTGCGTAGGCGAAGACCAAGCGATCTGGATCAGAGACATCGAGGCAGCTCTGGTTGCTGTTTCTGCGCTTATGGGTAAATTTTAAGCAGCGCAGGTCGCCTTGCTGATCGACCACAATATTCGCGTACAGAGAGCGCTCTTGATGCAGCAACTTTGCCGCCACGGGTGCTGACCAGGACATCGCCGTGATCAGGGTGATGAGGAGAATGCGCTGTGTCATGTGGGGTTCCCAAGGTCGTTCTGGATGGCTAATTCGCAGGCTCACCCTGGTCTTGAGACCAGTTAAGGAAGCGAGCGTAAAGCATGGCAAGGACGGAGACAGTGATCAGCGTGCCGGTGAGAAGGGTCAGGGTGGTATTGACCTCAAACCAGAGAACAAAATAAAACGAGGTCATTAGCGTGCCAAGGGCGCTCCCCAGGGTTGAGGTGAAATACAGCGCCCCGGCAACTTTGCCGCTCTCCTCAACACACTCCACTAGCAGCCTTACCGAATAGGGGGAGATCATACCCAGGACAACGGTGGGTAGGATGAAGAGAAAGGCGGATGCAAGAAGGGATCCGTAACGCGGGTCTTCCACTCGCAGAAAAATCGCGTTCATGACCGGATCGGCAAACAGCACTAGCGGGTACATCAGCAGCGCACCCACAATGAATATACTGGCAAAACGCTGCAGTGAGGGCGCTCTAACGGAAAGCCGTCCGCCTAACAGATAGCCGATGGCGAGGGAGAGCATGAAGATCGAAATAATGCTGCCCCAGACGTAGATGCCGCTACCAAAGTAGGGTGCCAAAATGCGGCCGCCCAAAAGTTCCATGGACATGATCACGAAGCCTCCGCTAAAGGCGAGAATGTGAATAATGGGCATGAGGGCAGTTGGGTTTGCGGGCATTTGAGCGTTCTCCAGCTAGGGCTTTAACCCGATTCAGTTCAAGTTACCGTTGGGGTACTTCCTCAGTCGGCGCACCGCTGTCCACCCAGCTGCGATAGCCGTCTTCGATATGGGCCACGCGCTCGAGGCCCATATCCTGAACGGTTTTGGTGGCCAGCGCCGATCGCCAGCCGCTTTGGCAGTAAAAGATAAGCTGTTTGCCCGAGGAAAAAATATCTTTGTGGTACGGAGAGGTCGGGTCAACCCAAAATTCCAGCATACCCCTAGGCGCATGAAAGGCCCCGGGAATCTTGCCTTCTCGCGTCAGTTCACGTGGATCCCGTAAATCTACGAAGACATAGTTCTCATCATCCAGGCAGGCCTCTGCTTGATCCACATCTAGGCTTTGAATTTCGCCAAGCGCTTCGTCGATCAGGGCTCTATAGGTCTTTTTTAGCATCCGCTTCCCTTAGCGCGTGGCTAAAGCGTTACTTGCCCTGCCACCGTGGGGGACGTTTCTCGGAGAAGGCCTTGGGTCCCTCGATGAAGTCCTCGCTCTTGATCATGGCCTGCACGCTCTCATAGTTAGCCTCCATAGCATCCTGCAGAGAGGCAGAGTCCACGCTTTGGTAAACCACATCCTTGCTTGCTCGGATAGACAACGGGGCGCACTCGCAAATCTGTTTCGCCCAGCTCATGGCCGCGGACATCAGCTCTTCGTGGGGCACCACTTCGTTGACAAAGCCGAGCTGTACTCCCTCTTCAGGGCTTACATGACGGCCCGTGAGGATCATGCCGAGCGCGCGCTTGGGCCCTATTTGGCGGGGTAGCCGGTTTAGGCCGCCTGCCAGGGCAGCCAGTCCAACCTTAGGCTCTGGCAGCGCAAATTTTGCTTGATCAGAGGCGATGATCAGATCACAGGCAAGAGCGATCTCAAAACCGCCGCCCATGGCAACGCCATTTACCGCAGCAATGACGGGCTTGGTGAGATCGAACCGTGATGTGAGCCCCCCGAATCCTCTAGGCATGGGTACGCGCTCGCCACCTTCAGCCTGGTAGCGAAGGTCGTTGCCCGCACTGAAGCCTCTGCCCTCACCGGTGATAATGGCCACCCAAAGGTCGTCATCCCTGGCAAATTCGTCAAAGACCTCGCCCAGCTCGGCATTGCCTGGGGGGTGTAAGGCATTGAGCCTTTCGGGACGGTTGATGCGAACGGTCATGACGTGATCCGCTTTCTCAACGATTGAAAATTCGCCCATGACTACTCTCCTTGCTCCTGGGTCATTGGGCACCCATGCTAACTGAAAGGCCGTCGATGTGAAGAATTATTGAAGTCGATGAGGGTATTGGGTTCACCCAACCTAATTTTCGTCAGGCTGCAGTTATCGAAGTGATATGACTGCCAAGACCCTGGGTCATCGTGCAGCAGCTTTGCAAGCGCAAGAGCCATAGCCGCACCATGGCTGACGACCAGCACCGTCTCGTCGGGCGCATGCTGCTTGGAAATCCATTCCAAGCTCTCGGACATGCGATCCGCTACGCCGAGCAGACTTTCTCCCTGTGGCGGCGCCCAGGTGAGATCATCATTGAGTCGGTCGATGAGCTGATAGTCCTCTCTGAGCGTGTCGAAAGTAATACCCTCCCAGTCACCAATGGACATCTCTGCGAGCTTGCTCACCACCGTATGCTGTTCCGGCTCGCCGGCGGCTAGGGCGGCCGTGTGTCGGCAGCGCTGTAGCGGGCTGGTGTAGGTTTTGGCCAGCGCGCACCGACCCGCGAGGAAGCGTCCCGTGAGCCAAGCCTGCCATCGGCCACGCAGGGTTAAGGGGCTATCCGTGGAGCCATGCCATCGACCCTCCCGGTTTGCACGAATTTGGCCATGCCGAAGCAACAGTAAGGTGGGGCCCATGACTTTATTCTTCCTTTTTGACTTAGCTGAACCGTTTGGCCACTAGGGTGGCGATAAGATCTCCCTCCACGTTGACCGCGGTCCGAAAGGTATCTAGGGGCCTCTCAATGAGCAGCAGCAAGCCGATGGCCTCTAAGGGGATGCCGACGGCGAGCATGACCATCTGCATGCCGGCCATAGATCCCGACGGGATGCCTGGCGCGCCAACAGAAGACAGCATCGCTACTAAGAATATGGCGATGATGCTGGTTGTATTGAGGTCAACCGAAAACATATAGGCGAGGAAGATGGCGGCGATACCCTCGAACAAAGCGGTGCCGTCCATGTTGGCGGTGGCCCCCAACGGAAGGACAAAGGCACAGCGCGCTCGATCTACGCCCAGCTTTTCTTCAGCCGTCTGCATGGACAGCGGTAGCGTGGCCGCGCTGGATGATGTGGACAAGGCGGTGATGAGCGGTGCCGCTATTTTTGAAAGGAGCCGCCAGGGAGGAATGCCCGAGGCTAGCCAGCCCAGCAGGGGTAAGACGACCAGGCCATGGAAGGCGGTAGCGCCAAGCACTACGGCTCCAAGCTGAAGCAGGGCGGTGGCTGTGTCCAGGCTGATCTGGTCGGCCATTTGGTAGGCGATGGCAAAGAGTCCTAGGGGCAGAGCACGCAGCACCCAGGCTGCGACGCGATAGGTAATCTGGGCCAGGTCGCGCATGAGTTTTGGCAAGGGCGAGTCTTCGGAAACCGTGAGGGCCGCTGCCAGGCCGAAGAGTATGGCCGCCACCAGAATGCCCAGGACGTTCATCTGGGACAGAGAAAGAAAGGGATTGCTCAGCATGCGCAGGAGCAGATTGCTGACCAGGGTCAGCGTGGACCCATCACCGGGGTCAATTAAGCGTGCATCGGCCAGCGTAAGACCGCCGAGAACGCTGGGATCATCCACTAGCGGTGGCAGCGACGTCCAGGGGTGAAACCACAGCACCACGATGAGCCCGATGCACACGGCAATACCCGTTGTGACCAGATAGTAGGCCAGGGTCACTGCTCCCAGGCGGCCCATGCTGCTGCTATTGCGGAGTTCCATTACCCCGGCAAAGAGCGAAAAGAAAATCAGTGGTGCGACGATCATTTTGAGCGCCGCAAAGAAGGCGGTTCGGACTAACTCGGTGAGATGGTCGAGCCACATCCAGTCCCCGGCCAGTTCGGCCGTCATCCATCCGCCGAGGGCGGCAGCGAGTAACACGAGAGGAAACCATCGGGACTGCATATCTGAAGTTATTCTTTTCGACTCTATTGATCTGGGGTTATGAACGGTGCCTGGCCCCGGTTCGGAACAGCGTAGCCACCGCGCTTGCCGCCGCCAATCATACACCAGGCTCAGTATCCGGTATCTGCCGCTGCAGTCCAATCTTAGACTGTGTCTAAACCCGACGCTCTGGTCTGTGGTCTGAGTTAACATGTCGTGCAACAAGAGCCAGGATGTCAGGGTGATACGCATTAACGGAAAGAAAAAGCAGGGTGTACGCCTCATCCTGTGGGCGCTGCTCTTATCCTGTGCGGGCTGTGGGAAACCGGTCGCTTACTCGGGGTTCGAGGGCGCAACCATGGGTACCTACTATCGCCTTCAATATCGTCTGACGTCAGGGTGCGAACCCAACCTGCAGCGCGTGGATGGCTTCCTAATTGAATTCAACAAGGGGCTTTCAACCTACATAGAGGACTCTGAGATCAGCGAGATCAATGCCGCTCCGGCCGGCCGTCCGCTGCCGATATCGCCCAGGTTCGCCCGGGTACTAGACGCTGCGATGCAGGTTCAGCAGCAGACCGGGGGGGCCTTCGATGTCACCGTGGGGCCGCTAGTCAATCTATGGGGCTTTGGACCCGAGGATCGGCAAGATGCGCCCTCTCTTGATGAACAGGCGAGAGCGGGCGAGGCTGTGGGGATGAACTTAATCAGCATGGAGACTGCGAACGGTGAGTGGGCCTTGGTTAAGGCTCATCCGAACACCTATATCGATCTATCCGCCTTGGCCAAGGGCTTCGCGGTGGATGAACTGGCCCAGCAGTTAAGAGCGGCGGGCTGTGGTCATTTTATGGTGGATATTGGCGGAGAGGTGTCAGCACAGGGTCACAGCCCCAGTGGACGTGCGTGGCGTATCGGCGTGGAGGCCCCGGCCCCGGATCGGCAAGGCTCGGTGCAGCGCGTGCTGTCTATTGATGGTCAGGCGGTTGCCACCTCCGGTGATTATCGCAACTTTCGAGAGATTGACGGTTTACGAATTGATCACGTATTCGACCCGCGCTCTCGCCGCCCCGCAGATAATGCCGTGGCCTCCGCAACGGTGATCCATCCTCAAGCCATGTTTGCCGATGCCTATGCAACAGCGCTGATGGTGCTGGGCGTTGATGAGGGCCTGGCGCTGGCCAAGGACCTTGATTTGCCCGTTCTGATCATTGCAAAAAGCGCTGATGGTCGGTTCGTTGAACGTTATACTCCTGCCATGCAGCCGTTTCTTGTTCACTAAGAGAGAGATTCAATGACCACCTTGATCCTGACCTTCGCCGCGATGCTGCTGTTGACCGCCGCCATGGCCGTGGGGGTTATTTTTGGGCGCAAGCCCATCGCCGGAAGCTGTGGTGGCATGAAGGCCCTGGGCATGGAAACGGAGTGCGAGGTCTGTGGCGGGCAGCCGGAGCTGTGCAAAACCGGAACCGGAAAAGCCCTGCCAGGGTCGAAGCTGCGTGGCCCGTCACCCCAAGAGATCAAGGGATTGGCCAGCCGTCTTGAAGATCGTGACTGAATTCGCCCGAGGGGATTGCGGTCGTATCTCTGGGGGCCAATGAAACTTGCCCTAACCATGGCTCTGCGTTTCGCGTGGAGCGGCAACGCCCTGTCTTTGGTCGCGAAACTCGCCTTAGCGGGGTTGGTCATCAGCATTAGTGTCCTGCTCTTTGTTGTCTCGGTGGTCAATGGTTTCGATAAGGAGCTTCGCGAACGCGTTCTCAACGTCCTGCCACATGTGTCTATCCTAGCGGCTCGGGGCATGTCTCAGGCGGACCTCCCCGACCTGGCGTCAGCAGACCTCAAACCGTACGGGATCGAAGCGATCACGCCGGTTATTTCTGCAAGCGCCTTGGCCGTCGCCAACGATACCGTACTGGGTGTGCAGCTGACCGGCATTGATGGGGAAACCTTCAGCGGCGTCAGCGACATGGCGCAATATCTTCAAAAGGGGAGCCTGGCCGCTCTTGAAGCCGAGGCCTTTAACATCATCGTCGGAGCCCGTATTGCCGATCAGCTTTCCCTCAAATGGGGAGACCGACTGTTGGTTGTGGTGCCCGGCCGGGATGCCAGCATTGTGGGCCCCTTGCCCCGCCAGCGGCGTTTCAAAGTCGTCGGGATTTTTAACAGCCAAAGTCAGTTGGATGAGTCAGGCATCTTCATCCGACTGGAGGACGCGCAGCGCCTGCTTCGCATGTCCGGTAGGGTCCACGGGGTTCAGGGGCGTTTATCCAACCTCTTCGAGACCCTGGGCTCAAGACAGCTGCTGGTCAGTCAATTCTCTGGGCGAGGGGCGTCGGTGGTCAGCTGGATGTCGGATTATGGCAATCTCTACCAGGCCATTGCGGTACAGAAGGTTACGCTATTCCTCCTGTTTTCGTTGCTGATCGGCATCGCGGCGTTCAACCTGGTTTCTGGGTTGATGATGATCGTCGAACAGCGAAAGGGTGACATAGCCATCATGCGCAGCATGGGTACGGAAACCCGCTACCTGGTTTCCATATTTTGTCTCCTGGGGCTATTGCTCGGGTGCATTGGAACATTACTCGGCGTCTTAGGCGGCCTGTTGTTGTCGTTCATGGTGCCGCTGCTCTTTCAGTGGGCTTCTAATACATTTGGGCTCTCGTTGATGTCCCAATACTTTATCGACTACTTACCCGTGAGCATAAAATTGAATGAGGTTGCCATCATCGCCGCCACCGCTATTGGTCTGACTTTCGCCGCGAGCATCTACCCCGCATGGCGCTCCACCCAGCACCTACCCAGTCGAGTGCTTGCAAATGAGTAAGGGCACCCCGACCTTGGTCGCCCAGGACGTGGTTAAAAAGTACGTTCAGGGAGATGCTGACGTGCCCGTGTTGCTGGGCGTAGATCTTAAAATAGAGCCCGGCGAGCGGGTTGCCATCGTTGGTCGCTCGGGTTCGGGAAAGAGCTGCCTGCTGCACATCCTGGCGGGCCTGGAAAGTCTGGACACCGGGATGGTGACGGTGCACGGGCACGATATGGTCAATGCCGACAGTGACCAGCGGGCGCGTTTGCGCCGACAGTACCTGGGTTTCGTTTACCAACAGCATCATTTGCTGCCTGAATTTTCGGCCTTGGAGAATGTGGCCATTCCCCAGCGGCTTAATGGCGTCGGCGCTGAGGATGCAGAAACAAACAGCCGCCAGCTCCTCGAGCGAGTGGAACTGAGCCATCGGCTCGACCATTTGCCACAGGCTATGTCTGGCGGAGAGCGCCAGCGCGTTGCGGTGGCTAGGGCCCTGGCCCATAGGCCACGGTTGGTGCTGGCAGATGAGCCAACGGGCAACCTGGACGAGATGAGCTCCCATCACCTGATGCGCATGTTGGTTGACCTCAGTGAAGAGCAGGGCACGGGTTTTCTTATCGTGACCCACGACCTAGCTCTATTGTCCTATTTTGATCGCGTGTTAACCCTTCAGAACGGTCGCCTCTCCTCGGATTCTTAGGCAGATGGCGGGACCCGAAGACCAGCACCCACAGGACGAGCAAGCACCCGCCAGGCTTGGGTCGGACGTCTTACGTACAGTGGTCGCCATGGCTTGGCGCTTGGTGATGCAGGGCTCTAATGGCTTTGCTCGTTTTGTGACTTGGGTCTCTCTCATCGGACTGGCCCTGGGGGTGATGGTCTTGGTGGTCGTGACCTCAGTCATGAATGGATTCGACCATGAACTGCGCCAGCGGATTTTGACGTCGCTGCCGCATATCACCGTTCAAGAAACGGACTTACCCCCAGCGACCCATCTCCGGCTTTCAAATCACCCTGACGTGAAGTCCGTGGGGCCTTACTTTCAGGGGCTAGGAGCGATTACAACACCGGGGCAGGTACGGCCAATCTCTCTGCTCGCTTTGCCCCTGGAGGATTTGAGGGAGCTCGATCAAATTCAGCGGGGCATGCTCAGGGGGGATGTGGCCCAGCTCGACGTTGTTCGCGGCGGTGTTTTGATGGGTGCTCCACTGGCTCGATACCTAGGTCTCGCGCTCGGAGATGATGTGCTGTTGAGCATGACCGTGGCAGAGGGGCAGACCCTGCGCCTGCGTACGCTGCCCTTTGTCCTTGTTGGTGTTTTTGAACTTGGCGCCGACCCAGATTACTCGCTGATGATCGCGAACCTTGAGTACCGAGAGCGCAGTGAGTGGGACCTCCTAGGCCGCCTAGGTACGCGAATCCAGCTGCATGACGCCATGGCCGTAAACCGGGTGGTGCTGGATACTGCTGACGCCCTCGCTGGATTTAAGTTGAACACTTGGCAGGACAGTTATGGAGAGCTGTTCCAGGCGGTAAAGCTGGAAAAGTCCATGATGTTCGTGCTGCTGTTTTTGGTGGTCGCGATAGCGGCCTTTAACATCATCGCTGGTCAATCGATGATGGTGAACGACAAGGGATCGGATATCGCTATACTTCGGACCATGGGAGCGGGGGAGCGCTTTATTCTTCTGCTGTTTTTGCTTCAGGGCGCCTATATCAGCGTCATCGGAACCTCCCTGGGCCTTGCTCTGGGCATCCTCCTGGCGAGCAATGTGAATACGATCATTGATGTGCTCGCCCTGATAAGCGGCAGGCACCTGCTGGAGGGTTCCTACTTCGTCTTGGTGCCGGTCCGAATCCTGCTTTCGGACCTGCTGCTGGTGGCAGGCCTAAGCACGGTACTTTCTCTCGGTGCCGCCTGGTTGCCTGCGCGCAGGGCCAGCCGCCTGGAACCCGCCCAATACCTGCACTAGGCGCTGAACCGTCGGCTACTCTGGCTTCTCCCTAAATGCACGCCTTCGCTTGCGTCGGCGCCATTTTGCGATCACGCGATTGCGCCAAATAAAGTGGGCGATCACGTAGCCGCTGATACCCGCGACCCAGGCGCAGATCAAGGAACCCAACAGCAGCGGTGTGCCGATGATTGCCCAATTATTGAGCAACCAGGTGAGCGAAAGCTCCAGATTGAGGTCGGCCACATCAAGATCCATCAGCCAAGCACCAAGGCGAAAGGCGAAATAAAACATCGGCGCAATAGTGATCGGATTGGTGATCCATACCAAGCCGACGGCGACAGGTAGGTTGATTCGGACAATCACGGCGATGATGGCGGCGACCAACATCTGGGAGGGGACCGGGAGGAAGGCTGAAAAGAGACCAACAAAGACGGCGGCGGTCACGGACCTTCTGTTGAAAACCCATAGCTCACGCTGCTGTAGCAAATGGGCTACAGGCCTGAGCACCAGATTCCCACGAAGCGTTTCGCGATTGGGAAGGTTTCGGATTAACCAATCTTTTAACATCAAAGTCCTGCTGCGTGATGCCTACCGTGAGTTGTTTGGCCCAGAATGATAGCGCTGTCTATATCCAGAAGCCTGTGAAGCCGATGTCATCAAAATCCACAAAATCCTAGCGGGGTTTTGCGGTCAGAGCGGCCTTTGGGCCCTGCTGTCGCTCGCTTTATCGTTGCGTCTTACCGTCGCATGGCTCGGCGCTGAGGCGTCTATCTTACCCGAGTGTGCGGCCAATGTTGATTTGCCGCTTACGCTTGTTGTTAAGGCGTCTGCGCGTTTACCGAATCGTGCTTGGCGGATAGATGCGGTGGCCGTGGGTGCCTCTGCTGAGGCCTGCCAAGATTTGGTCAATCTCCGGATGCGGCTGTCCTGGGAGACAGAGACTGTCGTTGTCGAAGGGCAGCGCTTGAGCGCGACGGTGCGGCTGCGTCCCCCGGGTGGCTTAGCCAACCCGGGGGGATTTGATTATCGACGTTGGCTGCTGGCTTCGGGCTATGCGGCCACGGGGTACATTAAGTCTGCTCAGCTGACCGGCCAGACACCGAATACGTTCAAATATCGCTTAGTCAGCTATTTGGAGGGCCTCGGTCTTGTTCGGTTGGGTCTCATACGAGCACTCATTCTCGGAGACGGGACCACCATTGAGCCCAAGGATTGGGAGCTGTTTCGTCACACAGGCACTATTCACCTGTTGGTCATTTCGGGCCTGCATATCTCTCTGATCGCAGCCTTGCTGTACACGCTAATCCAACTTCTGGTGCTGCCGTTCACCGCTCGTCGGCTGGGCTTGATCGCCCAATGGGCAGGGTTATGGGGGACCTTGGCAGCGGCTATTGGGATGGCCATTTGGACTGAATTTGGCGCGCCTATCATGCGGGTAAGCATCACCGTATTGCTCTTTATTTCAATGCGACTCATGGGTCGTCATGTGGCTGCTTGGCGTATCGTCGTCGTCTCGGCCTATGTCTTTCTCTTGCTGCAGCCCCTGCACGTCGCTCAGTCCGGATTTTGGCTTTCCTACGGCGCCGTTCTGGCGCTGTTGTGGTTCTTCGAACCGCGTGTCAAGGCCTACTCTACGGTGGGTGCCTTTGTTCGGGCCCAGTGGGTGCTCTCTGTGGCGTTTGCGCCCTGGACGGCCCTGATATTGGGTCAATTTTCCGTACTGATGCTGGCGGCTAATCTGATTACGGTACCGTTGATCATGACCCTGACCCTGCCCGCACTGTTGTTGGCCATCCTGCTTTATCTCTTAGATGTTGCGCTGGCTGAAACCTTCTTCAGCCTGGCCGATTTTAGCCTTTATCTGTTTAAGGTTGTGCTCTCTGCGCTTTACGCCCAGCCCGTGCCCGGGGTGCAGGGCATCGAGACGGGATTCTTGGCGGTGCCCTTTCTACTGATCGCCTTGGGAGCAGGATTGTGGTGCACGCTACCGTTGTCTGGCCTTGCCAGATACTTGCCCGTGTTCGGCTTTATTGGCGTTTGCCTGAGCCCGTCCTCAGGCGTGCCCTATGGAAATTTTTGTGTGCGTGTCGTTGACGTTGGTCAGGGCAGTGCAGCAATTATGGACACCGCCCGGATCCGTATGATGATCGATGCGGGGCCGCGACTGCGCTCTGGCGATGATCTTTTTGAGCGTGGCTTACTCCCCTTCCTGCGAACAACGGGGCCGGAACGTTTGACTCTGTTCTTGCTGAGCCATGGTGATGACGACCATGCGGGTGGAGCAGCATCCCTAATCAACCACTTCTCCCAAACGGCTACGCGGGGTGTGGAGACACCCTGTTCCGGGCGCGAGACCTGGACATGGGATGGCGTGCGTTTCTCGCTTCTGATCGACCATGCAGCACGTACCGAAAACGATAGGTCCTGCACGCTGTTGATAGAGACAAAGGCGGCTTCGGCGTTCTTGAGTGGTGATATAGGTCGAGCTGCAGAGCAGCGACTGATCAACCTCCTGCCCAGGGGCGTTGACTTCTTGGTGGCACCCCATCACGGCAGCCAAAGCTCGTCGTCACTTATCTTTGTCAGGCGACTAGCACCCAAGATCG
>CENJ01026556.1_pt1 | contig 18398 bp, 14 predicted proteins | sample 356161 | NCBI WGS metagenome assembly CENJ01 (sample SAMEA2619531, study PRJEB7988) | marine metagenome | biome: marine biome (ENVO:00000447); feature: surface water layer (ENVO:00002042); material: "saline water (ENVO:00002010), including plankton (ENVO:xxxxxxxx)" | depth 5 m
ATTGCCTAATTTCTCTTCATATTTATTAGCAGAAATAACCATTTCGTTTAACTGATTAATATCGTCAGACAGTTCTATGTCTAGATCAAGTATCTCGTTTTCCTTTAAAAAGACCTCTTTAATGATTTTTTGATAACCAATATATTTAAAGGTAATTTTTTGTTTTCCAACAGGAAGATTTAAACTATAATAGCCATTTAAATCTGTAATAGTTCCAATATTATTTTCATTATAAATATTTACACCAACTAAAAACGCTCCATCTTCTCTATCTAACACTTTACCTTTTAGGGTTCCTCGTTGTCCCAAAGCATAAAAAGATAATAAAGAGAGGCTTAATAAATAAATATATTTTTTAAAAAATAATTGCATTTGAAAAGGTGATCATATTTCTTATAAGGTACTTATTTTTGTCGATTTGGGGCACCATAATCGTAACTAATCTTTTTAAGAACGTCTTTCACTTTTAAACCGTTTTTATATATCAAGTGAGAAATCAATTTCCCTCTTTTGCTGAAAAGTTTAACTTCACCATCTTTCTTATTATTTTTATAATTGGTTTCACTAATGATATTACCCTTTCTGCTAAAATTTTTGTAGCTGCCATCTAATAATCCATTTTTATAATTAACTTCTCTATTGGTAATTATGCCTCCAGGATAATAGTAGATTGAAGTGCCGTTAAGTTTTCCATCCACATAGTTTTCTTCACTTTTTAAAGTTTGGTCATATTCGCTATATTTTATCCATTTACCATTTGCAACAGACTTTTTAACCAATCTGTTCTCATTAGGCACAAGAATACTTTTATTTAAAATTACCTTGTAGTTCCTTCTTTCGATAATCTTTCCTTTTTCAGACCAATATATCCAGGTATTAACTTTATAATCATTGTCATATTCACCAGAATATTTTAATTCACCATTTTTATAATAACCTTCCCATTTTTGATTCATTTTACCCGAATTAAAAAATCCAATATCTTTTAATTGACCATTTTCATACCATGATTTCCAAAGTCCATTTTCTTTGTCCATTTTATATTCCCCAGCCATTGCCGTATCTCCATTTTCAAATTTAGTAATCCAATATCCATTTTTTAAATCAAACTTGTATTCCCCTTTTTTCCAAAGGGTTGAATTGTTGTAAAAAAACTCCCAAATACCATCTTTCTGACCATTTACAAAATGTCCTTTGTAATACTCAGTCCCCCTAGGGTAATAGAAAGTCCAGAACCCATCCTGTTGATCGTCTAAAAATTGGCCTTTCATGTCTAAAGAACCGTTACGAAAACTATAAGTCCAAAGACCATTTTTTAAATCATTCAAGTATTTCCCATCCATGCTGATTTTACCATTTTGATAATATTCCTTAAACTCCCCGGTCTTTTTACCGTTTTTATAATTAATTATTTGATAAATACTATCAATTGTTATGAATAATTCTTCCCATTTCCCAAACTTCTTCCCATTAACATAATTTCCAGATTTTCTTATTTGTCCATTTGGTTTATAAAACTTGAAATATCCATTTTCAATTCCATTATTATATTCTACAATAGACTTTATTTTTTTAGAAGGGTAGAAAGTACTTTTCAGCCCTTTTCCATCTACTATCAATGTATCACCATTGTTATCGTAAAATTCATCAATATATTCTGTAGAATCGCCTTCTAAAAAATGGGTTTTTTCCATTATTTTATGGTCCTCATAAAAATATTCCCAATCACCAATTTTTCTAGAAACTATTTTTTCATTTTTATCAATCCAGTAGTCGAGGTTTAAAGTATCTCTATATGAAATAGATGGAGAAATATCATAATTTCCTTTCTCAGCTAAACTTCCGTTAAAATAATAAGCTTCAAAAATAGAATCTAATTTTCCAATAGTGTAGAAAGCTTTGATATTTAAATTACCGTTAAGATAGAATGATTTAAATGGTCCATTTAACTCCCCCTTATAATAATTACGTATTTCTTGAATGTTTCCATTTTTATAGTAATGTTTCCATTGGCCAGTTTTAGCTCCAATTTTAGAATAGCCATTGGTTTGATAAACTCCTTCACTCCTTAATTGGTCTTTTTCTTCATTCCAATAGGTAATAATTTTTTCATTTTTTAGCAGTCCACTATCTTGAGCAAAAGATGAGATGCTAACAATAAGATGAATTAATAAGGAATAAAGAATTAATCTGTTCATTTTTAATTATGTGATATATATATGAATTCAATCCATCCAGATTGTTTCTGAGTTTTTGAAAAATCTTGATTAAATCTCCACCTATTCGCGTAACTAAGTGCATTTTCAATTAAACACTCGTTTTCTGTAGTAGTTAAAGAATTATCAACTTTACAATCAGTCACTAATCCTTTAGAATTTACCTTTATATTCAACCTCACCAGTCCAGTTGCGTCACATAAATAAGAAGGTATTTTTTGTGAGATCATGTTTCTTCCTTTACAAAAATATTTGGCAGTAGCATTAGATGTTTTCGCTAAAGATTTAAATTCTTTAGGTTTTTCAATAGTGTTTTTAGAACTTTCAACTTGTTTTTTTTTTAAAATAGGGTTATCTGAACTTAAATCTTTAAATTGACTTTGCTCATAATTTTTAACATCATTCATGATTTTTTCAGCTAAATCTTTTTTTTGAGATGCAGATATTTCTTTATTCTGTTCGTAGTTTGAAGCAGCATTGGTTTCTTTAGCTTTCTCAAAGTATTTTTTTTGCTCCTGCTTGGGTTTTTCTAAAGCATTTTTAGATTCTGTAAAGTCAAGTGTTGCAAGAATTTTTTCTTTGGGCTGAATTACATAAAAAGATATATTTTGAATATTAAGCCAAACAAATATTAAAACGTGAATGATTAGTGCACCGATAATAGCATTTTGGTGTTTTTCTATAAGAACCAAAAATTTCATAGTATTTTAAAATATACAATTTTAATATACGATACGAAAAAAAATATAAAACGTTTCTTATTTTACACTTTCGTACTCTTGATTAAGTAGCTTGATGATATCTTTTGTAATATCAAGATTAGGATTTGCATAAAGCATAGCTCCTCCAATTCTATAGCTCATTACATAATCGTATCCTAAGCGATGACCAATATCTTGCATAAATTCATTGGTTTTCAATATATAACCCTCAGTCAATCTTAATTCTTCACTAGAAACCTGAGCAGACAGCTGTTGTTCAACTTGCATAATTTCTTGTTCTAAGAGTCTTATTTTTTGAGCTTTTTCCATTTTTTCTCTATCTCCCATTATGGGAGAAGCTTTTTCAAATTCTTTAACCAAACTTTCATATGCAAAATATTTACTTTTTATTTGGTTTTCAGCCTCAGATCTTTTGTTGGTTAAATCTTTTTGGATTTTTTTTGCAAACTCATAGTATTTGGAAACAGTATCACTATTTACGTAAGCAATGTTTAAAATATTTCCGCTGTCTCTATTTACGATTAATTGACTTTGAATTACTTCATTATTTTCAGAATTCTCTATTTTTTTATCCCTATTGGAAAATTGTAAAAAAAGTAAAAATCCTAGAGCAGAAAATAATATAGCATAAAGAACTTGGTGAGTTGAGTTTTTCATAAAGTCGTATTTGATTTAAAATTAAGGAACTATATGTTTGAAACAAAGTTTTCTACTGTTTCGATAAACTCAAATGGAATAGAGACCATTTCATTATAATCTTTGCCAAGTTCATAATTTCCATCTTCTCCATTTTTGTATACCCATCGGATTCTCACTTTGAAATTTTCTTTATGAAGATCTTCAAGCTGATAAATAATATTGAGTAAATATTTTGAAGAGGAAATATTTATTCCACCTAAATTTATGGTTAAAGTCGTGGTTTCTTGGGGGTTTCTCGAATAGTTGTTTATCCAATTTGTTATTTCAGTAAAAAATTCATCAGGTGATTCCGATTCACAGTTGCCGTCGATTAAAAAGACACCTTTATCAGGATTTAAAGAGACAATTGGAGTTTCTTTAGTAGATTCTTTATAATACAAAATTTAACTCAATTATAAATTTCCAGTAAATATCTAAAGATTTTTTATTCTATGATAAAATTTTCCTTATTTTTTTTGAGTAGACGGAAAATCTTTATAGTAAAAAGGATTAAAGTAAGATATATTTTCAAATTTTTCCTTCAAATATTTTTGATAGGTATACTTGACCATACCCAATGAAGAGTTCAGTGCTATATCATCAATCCTAATTTTTTGATTATTGAATTTTTCTTTAAATTTTTTTGAACCCTCTCCTATAAAAACAATCTCATTATATTTTATGTAATTGCTTAAAAAAACTTCATCAATTTCGGGGCAATGTATTTCATCAATTTTATTTTTATGAATATTATAACTAGCAGTGTAAACTTCATTTCTTCTAGCATCAATCATAGGAAAAAAAATAGCTTTTTTATTGGTTGAAATCATATTATACTTTTGAATCATTATCTCAATAGCATCCATACTAATTAAAGGAATGTTAAGCGCAAATGACAAACCTTTTGCAGCTGAAACTCCAATTCTAAGCCCGGTAAAAGATCCTGGACCAGAACTTACCGCTACAGCATTTAATTTTTCGATACTTATTTTAGAAGTTGTAAAAAGATCTTTGATAAGTAGGTGAAGTTGCTCTCCATGAATATATTTTTCACTTGAAATTTCTCTGTTTTCAATCACTTCTCCTTTTTCAGATAAGTTCACAGAACAGGTTTTGGTAGAAGTTTCAATATTTAGGATTAATCCCACTTTAAAAGTCTATGGTTTTCTTTTTCAATTCAAAATTTTGCCCTAGATAAACTTTTCTTACCTGCTCATCTAATGAAAGCTCTTCCGCTGTCCCATCTTTAAGAATTTTACCTTCGAAAAGTAAATATGCTCTATCTACAATTGATAGAGTTTCTTGGACATTATGGTCAGTTATCAAAATACCAATATTCTTTTTTTTCAATTGAAGAACTATTCGTTGAATATCTTCAACTGCTATGGGGTCTACACCTGCAAATGGTTCATCTAATAAAATAAAATCTGGATTATTAGCAAGACACCTTGCAATTTCTGTTCTCCTTTTTTCTCCACCAGAAAGGTTTCTTCCTAAATTTTTTCTAACATGATTTAATCCAAATTCATTAATCAAATCTTCAAGTTTACTCTTTTGTTCTTCTTTAGTAAACTTAGACATCTCTAAAATGGCTTTAATATTATCTTCTACTGACAACTTTCGGAAAACAGATACTTCCTGAGGTAAATAACCTATTCCCATTTTTGAGCGTTTATACATTGGAAGAGTAGTGATTTTTTGGTTGTCATGGAATACTTCTCCGGCATCAGGGCTAATAAGCCCAACAATCATATCAAAAGTAGTAGTTTTTCCAGCACCATTCGGTCCTAAAAGACCAACAATTTCTCCTTTTTTAAGATTTACAGAAACTCCTTTAACTACTACAACTCCTCTATATGACTTACTAATATTTAAGGTTTTTATTTCCATTAACCTTTTTTTAAATTCTCATCAGATTGAAGTTCTTTTAATCTTTTCTTCTCCACTCTTTTAACGATAATAATTCCAAATTCGTATAAAGCATAAATAGGAAAAGAGACCATAAGTTGACTTATTACATCGGGAGGAGTTATCAATGCCGATAAAATGAGTATTGCTACAAGTGAGTGTTTTCTATATTTTTTTAGAATATCTGCTCCCAAAACTCCAATCTTTGCTAAAATATACATGACTATAGGAAGTTCAAAAAACAATCCAGATAAAAAGGTTGAAGTGGTTATCATTGACATGTACGAACTGATGGTGAAATTATTTTGAATCTGGTCAGTCAGTTTATAACCTCCAAAAAATTGAACACAAAGAGGGCTAATAAGAAAGTACCCAAATAAAATTCCTCCAAAAAAAAGAAGACTTGCATTTAAAACAATCCACCTTGTTGCTTTAAGCTCCGCTTGTTTGAGTCCAGGTTTAACAAATAACCAAATCTGATAAAAGGTAAAAGGGAAAGAAATAATTAACCCACCTATCAAAGCAAAATACATATTAGTAGAAAATTGTTTAGTCATTTCTATAGATTGTATTTGAATAGGAATTTCGTTGGCACATAATACATCACTTATGTTCAACTTTTGAGATAGTAGACAGAAAAACTTATAAGTGGGAAATGAAGTAGAAGACATATTAATGTAAAAATTCTGCACTATTGGGTCGGTAAAGTAAAATAAAACAATAGCAGCAATCAATATTAAGACGCTTGATCTAACCAGCCTCCATCTAAGTTCTTCTAAATGTCCTAAAAAAGAAAGATCTTTTTCTTCTGGTTCACTTTTCATAAATACAAATCTAATAGATATTGTCTTTAAAATTATTTTTATCTACATCAACTAAACCCTTAAGTTTGTATATGATTCAAAAAATTAGGTTTTATATAAACTTTTGGTTTAATGGGGTCTCTAAATACAATATTCATTCTCCAATGATTCATGAATTTATTGAAAATGTCCTTGACAACAACATAAAATACTATGCTTTTTTAGGAATTGAACACTACAGGAAAATACTTTTAAAGGATTCAACTTTATTGACTCTTAATGATTTTGGACAAGGCTCAAAATCTATAAAATCAAAAAAAATCACTTTAAAAAAATTGACAAAAAAAGTACAATCAACTCCAAATAAAGCGCAATTACTTTTTAAGTTAGTTAATTATTTCCAATGCACCAATATCTTAGAGATAGGGACTTCATTAGGTCTAACTACTGCTTATTTATCCAATGCTAATAAAAAAGCTTCGATAACTACAATTGAAGGAGATCCAATTATTTACAAACTAGCTCATGCAAATTTTAAAAAATTAGGACTCAAAAATATTAAAATCATCAATAGTTCTTTTGATGAAACACTTCCCAAACTATTAAAAAATAAATTTGATTTAATTTTTTTTGATGGGAACCATTCTAAAGAAGCTACTTTAAAATATTTTAATTGGTCTTTAGAATACTTAAATGATGAAATTATTTTTGTTTTTGATGACATCTACTGGTCTAAAGGGATGAGATCAGCTTGGGATGAAATCAGTAAATCTTCCAGTGTAAAGCTCAGTTTAGATTTGTTCTCTTTAGGAATTATCTTTTTTAAAAATAACAGAGAAAAAGAACATATAAATTTAATTCATCCATGTAATTTTTACTGATTTATAAAACACATTAAGTTGTTTATAATTTATAACGATTTTTCACTTATAAAAACACTCTTAAGTTATTATTGTATTTAATATGATAATTCCTAAAAAAAGATTACTGAAATATTTCTTTAATTGTTGTGTAGTTATTTTATTTTCTCATTGTAATAACCCTAAAATAAATGATAATGGCAATGAAGAAAATCATTTAAAAATACAACAATCTAAATCTTTCAAACAAATTCAGGGGTTTAGTCTAAAAAATTTTCAAATTGACAGTAGTAATGTTAAAAAAGGAGAAAGTTTCAGTGAGATTTTACAAAACCTAAATGTTTCTTACGAAAAAATTCATAAAATTGGAGAAGAATTTAAAAGTGTATATGATATAAGAAGAATATATCCTGGAGATAAATATTATATTCTCAAAACAAAAGACAGTTCTTATTTTTCAAAATTAATTTATCAGCATTCATTGACAGAAAATGTGGTGATGAGTTTTTTAGATACATTAAATGTAGAATTGATCAATAAGCCATTAGAAATAAGGATTCATCAAAAAGCAGGTACAATAAATTCAAGTCTTTGGCAAAGTTTTATTGACAATAATTTAACTCCGGCTTTAGTTTCAAAAGTAGCTAATCTTTATTCATGGACTATAGACTTTTTTGATATTCAAAAAAACGACAATTATAAAATTATTTATGAAGCTAAATATGTAGATAATAAATTCATTGGAGTTGGGAACATTAAAGCCATCTTATTTAATCATAAGGGAAAAGATTTTTATGCTTTTCGTTACCATTCTCAATCCAAAAAAGTAGAAAGTTATTATAACGAACAAGGAGAAAGTATGCAAAGAGCGTTACTTTCAGCACCGTTAAAATACGTAAGAATATCATCAAAATTTTCTCATAGCAGACTTCATCCAATCAAGAAAATTTATCGACCACATTACGGAGTAGATTATGCTGCTCCGTCGGGGACAGATGTAGTATCTACAGGAGATGGTAAAATTATCTTTGCAGCCAGGTCGGGTGGCGCTGGAAAGATGATAAAGATAAAACATGCTTTTGGAAATATAGAAACCAAATATTTACACTTGCTTAAATTTGAAAAAGGTATTAAAGTCGGAAAGTATGTGGAGCAAGGTCAAAAAATTGGTGAAGTTGGAAGTACGGGTTTGAGTACAGGACCCCATCTTGACTACAGAGTTTATATTAATGGAAAACCTCAAAATCCGTTAAAGCTGAATGTTCCAAGTAAAGATCCTATTCCAAAAAGTTTAAAATCTAAATATCTTTTAGACATTTCTGAAATTAAAAAGTCACTTGATGGTATTAAAGACGAATTAGATATTCAATCAGTTGCTCAAAATGATTTTTAGAGCGATTAAAAAAACATTTTTAATTCTTCTTATTATCATTTTACTGGTTTTGGGGTTTTTATTTTCTATTTCAAGACTTTATGAAAAAGAAATAAATATAATAGCATTAGAACAACTTAATAAGCAATTAGTTCAACCAATAGTTGTCGACAAAATTGAGTTGAATGCTTTTAGTCATTTCCCATCAATTTCTCTTGAGTTTTCTAATCTTAAAATTAAAGATGCTCTCTCCCCGAATGACACCTTGATTTTTGCCCAAAAAGCTTATTTGAATTTCGACATCTATGATTTGTTAAATAAAAAATACATAGTTAGAAAGCTAATTTTAAGTAATGGGGTTTCTAAAATTTTAATTGACAATAAGGGCCTTGAAAATTACATGATATTGAAAAAAAATGATGATGAAAAAAAATCAAATTTTGAGTTCTTATTAGATCAAGTGACCATTGAAAATTTCTTTATAAATTATCAAAATAAGTTGTTGAAACAAGATTATGATTTTTTCATAAAAAAAACCAAATTTAAAGGAGCTTTTTCTGATCAAGATTATGACTTAAATATTATAGCAGCTTTGAATATCAATTATTTTAAGTTAGAAAATATTAATTATATAAAATCCAAGTCTTCAGAATTAGAAATGAATTTACATGTAGATAATAATCCATTTTCTTTAACCATTAAAAATGGCAAACTAAAACTTGGGGAAATGAACTTCTTGGTTGAAGGAAATTATCAAAGTTCTAATAAAGATATAATTGACTTGACTTTAAAAGGAAATCAAATTCAAATTTCAGAAATATTTAGTGTCTTACCTGTTGATTATTCTCGTTTTTTAGAAAATTATTCTTCTAAAGGGATTTTAAATTTTGATGGCAGTCTTGCTGGTGAATTAAACAATTATAAGTCTCTTGATTTTTCTGTATTATTTAACGCCAAAAATGCCTTGGTAAAAGACAAGACCAATCATATAGAGTTTGATGAAATTAGTTTAAACGGTCAATTTAATAACCGACAACAAGAATTAATAATCAATCAATTTTCCGGGCTTTTAGAAGGCAAAAAAATTAGTGGATCTGTGGTGGTATCTAACTTTTCTAATCCAATATATACTTTGAATTTAGTAGGAGATTTAGATATGAGTAAAGTTCCTGTTTTTTTGAATTTTCAAGATTTAACTTTTCAAGGAGAAAGTCATTTTGAAGTGTTTTCAAAATTAATTTCCAAAGAAGATAATTTAACTTTTGAGCAGTTGTCAGGGAAAGTAAATTCTAAGCTTCTTACAATTGATTATCCATCAAGAGATATTCATTTAAATATTAATGACTTTTTCTTAGGTTTCCCCAATGAAAATATCAATCTTAAATTTGAGAAATCTGCTTATAATCAAGATACTTTTTCTTTGAAATTGAAGTGGAAGAATTGGGATAAATTTTTACTATCAAAATCTAAAAAAATTGATTTATACTTTGATGCTGAGTTTGATAATTTTCATCTGGACCAAATATTAGAGACTTTTTCTTCAGATAGTTCAAGCGATAGTAGTTTTGAATATAATTTATTTGGAGATATAAAAGCAGATAATTTATTTTATAATAATTTGAATTTTAGTGCTATTTCAGCTAAAAAAATTGCCATTAATGATATGCTTAAAATAGAGAGTATAAAAATGAAAGGATTTGATGGAGATATACAATTAAGACTGTTGAACCCTAACTTAAATAGCAAGACTCAAAAATGGGTTGTAGATAGTAAAGTTGATAATTTAAACATTCAAAAAATAATGAAAGCATTTAAAGATTTTGACCAAAATTATCTCAAAAGTGAAAATATAAAAGGGGAAATAACAAGCGATTTTAGCGCCCATATTCTTTTAGATTCCTTAAACAATTTTGATATTAAATCTTCAAAAATTGAGTCTAAAAATACTTGGAAAAATATTGCTCTTTTAAACTATCCTTTTCTTGATGATATATTAAAATATTTCCAAAAAAGTATAATTACTAGAAACATCATTGATATCGACTATTATAACACTAAGATAGATGAAGTCTATTTTGAAAATTTTAGTACTGAAATAAGTTTGTCAGATGAAATAGTTAATTTTTCTAAAACCAAATTAAAAAACAACCTTCTAAATTTCACCTTTTATGGATCATATAATGTAAATACCATAGTGGATTATCATATGAATTTTAATTGGGCTGAAATAGTCAAAAAAAACAAATCAACATCAAAAATTGTTCAAGAAAACAAGACTCTAGGTAAACAATTATTTTTAAAAATCTCAGGCCCAGTAAGTGACTTAGAATATAGCTTTGATAAGGATGAAATTAAAAATGAGAGAAAAGAAAAAATTAAGACTGAGAAACAAATCATTAAGAGTATCATAAAAGGCGAATTGGTCCCTGAAGAAAAAAAAGAACCTGAAATTTTTGAATTGGAGTGGGAAGAAGAAGTAGATACTGTTAATGATATTGAAAAAACTAAAAAATCCGAGAAAAAACCCAAGAAAAAAGATTCTTCTAAGATTAATAAATTTTTAAAGAAGCTTGGAGTCGAAGAGGAAATTAAAGAAAAACCGACATTTGAAATTGATCAATAAACAATAGTTCCGTTATTTTTTAAAATAATTTCGGTCAATTTTTTTCTTTTAAATAAATTAATGCATCCACTATTTTTTTTTATTATTCCTTGCCAGTTTTTTCCTGGACTATAAATTTTTCCATTATCTACTTTTAGTAAACTATTTTTTTCCATGATTATCACTCCATTATTAGGCATAATTAGTTCTTTTTTAATGGTTAAAGTTTGATTTTTTTTAATGATAATAGTTCCAGTTGCTATGATGTTTTTATCCCAGACCATATTCTCTTTAATCTTGGTCACTGATTGATTAGATAATGAGTTCTTTAGAGTTTTATAAATTCCATCATTATTTGCGTATCGGTAGTGTATATATGCTATCTGAAAAGGGGATAAATAATTTCTACATAAATTATATCCCATAATATTGTTACTTACTTTATTATTATCGCATGGTAACCAACCAAACTTATCATTATTTGGCAAATCTGTAAATTGAGGGCTATTGGTATGTCTTAATCCTAGGCAATGTCCCAATTCATGAGCGGTTAGCTGAGCAGAAGCATATTCACCATTAGTTAATATTTTGGAAACATTTAAGAAGTATGGGGAAGGACCACATCCAAATGTTGGTACAGACAGTGAAGATCCCGTGTAAAAAACATGTAAATAGTCTTTATTTTCTTTAGTTAAATTTATCCAGTTATCTCTGCTGCAATTTTTATCACTTTTTTTAAAGTAGCTTACAAAACCTATAGAATCCTCAGAAATTTGAATATCATCATCTAAAGTTAGGACTGTATTAGCTCCTTTTTTTTTAATTTGTTTTATCGAATATGTCCCATCATTAAAAATGGTATTAGTAATTATTATACTGTCTTGTATCATTTTAAATTTATCTCTTATTCCAGCAATTTTGACTGTACCTGAGTCTGAATTAATGGCTAAAATCTTCATCCATCTTTTTTTGTTTTCCTCTTTTACCAATTTCATTCTATCCCATGCAGTTTCATCAATGTGAAAAGTAATTGTATCAACCACAAATCGAATTCTAGAATCCTTAATGTATGATATTGAATTATTAGGGAGTGTTATGGAAGGAGGCTTTAAGTTACTATATATATTATTAATCCAATTAAATTGTTTTTTAATAAAGTTGATAGAGTCAGAAGTTAAGTTTTCTGGATGGTCAGTACTCTTTTGAACAATATGAATCCAAACTCTCAGTTCTAGAACAGGGTGAGTAATTAATTCGCATGAATCATATGGAATATATGGTTTTAAATAATCATTTTGGCTATTCAAAGACAATGGTATAATTAATATCACTAAAAAGAGATATCTACTAATTTTTAGGTTGCAAGAATGAATCATTTATTATATAATACATAATAATAAGATAGTTTTCCCTTTAGTTAAAAGGAGAAAAACAAATTATGGTTGAATTTTACTCAGTAAAATACATATTTATTACTCCATATTTGCACAATAATTTATAAAAATATAATTTCGCCATCCAAAAATAATTCTTAAAGACATGGAATCAATTGCAATTTACTTACCTATCATACTTTCAATAATAGGATTATTATATATGTTAATAAAAAAGAGATGGGTAATGAATCAAGACGCTGGAGATGGGAAAATGAAAGAAATTTCAGATCACATTTATGAGGGAGCATTGGCTTTTTTAAATGCAGAATATAGACTTTTAACATTTTTTGTTTTGGGCGCAAGTGCTGTTTTAGCTGGCGTTGCATATATGGTTCCAACAACAGGATATTTAATTATAGTGGCCTTTATCATTGGTGCTATATTTTCTGCGCTAGCTGGAAATATGGGAATGAAAATTGCTACCAAAACTAATGTAAGAACTACTCAAGCTGCTAAGACAAGTTTGCCAAATGCATTAAAAGTTTCTTTTGGAGGTGGTACTGTAATGGGATTGGGGGTTGCTGGACTAGCTGTTTTAGGACTAACCTCTTTTTTTATTTTCTTCTTTCATCAAGTTATGGGTGGGGTTTGGACTAATACTTCTGATATGACTATTGTTTTAGAAACACTAGCTGGGTTTTCATTAGGAGCGGAGTCTATAGCATTATTTGCAAGAGTTGGTGGAGGAATATATACTAAAGCTGCAGATGTTGGAGCTGATTTGGTTGGAAAAGTAGAAGCAGGAATTCCTGAAGATGACCCTCGTAATCCGGCAACAATTGCTGATAATGTGGGGGATAATGTGGGTGATGTTGCAGGAATGGGAGCGGACTTATTTGGCTCTTACGTTGCAACAGTTTTGGCAGCCATGGTTTTAGGGAATTATGTAATAGAAGATATGGGCGGTGCCATTCAAGATGCTTTTGGAGGAATTGGTCCTATTTTATTACCAATGGCCATTGCAGGTTTTGGAATCATTATATCTATCATTGGAACTCTACTGGTAAAAATCTCTTCAAATGACGCAAAAGAACCTCAGGTTCAAACTGCGTTAAATATAGGCAACTGGACCTCAATTGCTTTAGTTGCAATTTCTTGTTTTGTTTTAGTAAAATGGATGTTGCCTGCTGAAATGCAAATGACTTTTTATGGTGAAGGGATTAAAACAATTTCCTCAATGAATGTTTTCTATGCTACTTTGGTTGGCTTAATTGTAGGAGCTGCTATTTCATCTTTTACAGAATACTATACTGGTTTAGGTAAAAAGCCAATTCTTAAAATTGTCCAACAGTCTTCAACGGGAGCTGGCACTAATATAATTGCAGGCCTGGCTACAGGAATGATCTCCACATTCTCATCAGTTTTATTATTTGCTGCTGCAATCTGGACATCTTATGCATTTGCAGGATTTTATGGTGTTGCTTTAGCAGCTTCTGCAATGATGGCTACCACAGCTATGCAATTAGCTATTGATGCATTTGGTCCAATTTCTGATAATGCTGGAGGAATAGCAGAGATGAGCGAACAAGACCCCATTGTTAGAGAAAGAACAGATATTCTAGACTCAGTTGGAAATACAACTGCTGCTACTGGTAAAGGATTTGCAATTGCTTCTGCTGCTTTAACATCTTTAGCACTATTTGCTGCTTATGTTACATTTACTGGAATTGATGGAATAAACATTTTTAAGGCTCCAGTTTTATCAATGCTTTTCGTTGGGGGAATGATACCTGTAGTTTTCTCAGCTTTAGCAATGAATTCAGTTGGAAAAGCTGCTATGGAAATGGTGTATGAAGTAAGACGTCAATTTAAAGAGATTCCTGGAATAATGGAAGGAAAGGGAAAACCTGATTATGCAAAATGTGTAGATATTTCAACAAAGGCTTCTCTAAGAGAAATGATGCTTCCTGGTATATTGACTATTGGTTTCCCTATTGGGATAGTTCTGTTAGGAAAGATAGTTTATCCAGAAAATAATTTAATAATAGCTGAAATGCTTGGAGGCTATATGGCCGGAGTTACCGTTTCAGGTGTTCTATGGGCTATTTTCCAAAACAATGCTGGTGGAGCATGGGATAATGCTAAAAAATCTTTTGAAGCTGGTGTAGAAATCAATGGAGAAATGACTTACAAAGGATCTGAAGCACATAAGGCAGCTGTTACTGGAGACACTGTTGGTGATCCATTCAAAGATACTTCAGGTCCATCAATGAATATTTTAATCAAATTAACATGTTTAATTGGGTTAGTAATTGCTCCTATTTTAGGAGGTTCTCACCATAACAAAGATCATGCTGAAAAAGCTGCGATTGAAAATGTTTCCAAAAAAGACTGCAAAATGAAGTGTTGCTCTAAGAAAAATAATAATGAGACAACAGTGCTGGTTGATGTAAATAAAAAAGAAACGGATTCAACTAGCGTTAGCGTCATTAATATTATATCTATTAATGGAGAAGATACGGTTACTAATAATGAAATCATAGATTCTGGAAATGACCTAAATATAGATTCTATTGTAAAAGTTGAAAAAATAAAGGCAATGAATGATTTAGCTTCAACTTCCCAATATGATAAAGATTGTAATAAACCTTGCTGTAAAGGATGTATGGCAACTGATACTATAGGTTTAGCTATTGCATGTCTTGCTGATCATTCTTGTTGTAACCCTAATTTTAAATAAAATGCCAAAGGAATTTTAATGATATAGTAATCTAATTACATATTTCATTTAATTTTAATCCGGTTTTTACCGGATTTTTCATTTATGAATGTAGCTATTGACATAGGAAATACTAGGGCAAAATTGGCCGTATTTAAAAATAACCATATTGAAGAATTATTTATCGGAACTTTTGATGAAATATTTAATTCTTTAAAAAAAATCTCTTTTTCATCCGGAATTATCTCCAATGTAGGTAATGAGAATTACTCTAAAAAATTATTATCTTTTTCATCAAAGTTTATTCTTATAAGTCATAAGTTAAAATACCCTATTGATATCAAGTATCGCTCATTTACTACGTTAGGATTGGACAGAATTGCTAATGTAATGGGAGTATACTCTTTATATCCTAATAAAGAAAATTTAATTATTGACGTTGGAACTTGTATTACTTATGATTATATCAATCAGAACAATGAATATTTAGGGGGAAGTATATCTCCTGGATTCCAATTAAGGTCTAATGCTTTGAGTATTTATACAGCAAATCTTCCTAATTTAGATATTCAGTTAAAGAAACAGCCATTAATTGGAGGGAATACTAAATCCTCTATTCAAAGTGGGATTATAAATGGAGTTATGGCTGAAATTACTCAGATTATTGAAGATTATAAGAAACTTAGCCCAGAAATTAACGTTATTTTAACTGGAGGAGACACTGCTTTCATAAAATCAATGGTTACAATTAAAAAAAATAGCATCTTTGCACTTGAAAATTTAACCTTAATAGGTCTTAATGCAATTCATAAATTTAATATACAAAGTTATTAAGAATAATATTACTTTATTTATTGTTTTGATTTGCGCCACTTCAATTGAGGCACAGGTTTTAAATACTTCTCCATTTTCAAGATATGGAATTGGTGAAATGAATACTATTCAGTCATCACACTATTTTGGTTGGGGGAACATTACCTCAGCTATGTCTGAGCCTCAATATATTAACACCAATAATCCAGCTTCTTATGCTTCTTTTTTGAAATTCAATCCGATTTACAATGTTTCATTATCTGGAAAATCAGCTTTATACAATTCAAATTATAATGGAAATGAAACCAATTCATCTGGAAATAATTTTGGATTAAATAATTTATTTATTGGACTACCAATTACTAAAAATTGGGGAGTGGTACTAGGAATTGCTCCAGTTTCATCCCTTGGATATCATGTTAGTAGTACAGAACCGTTTGATAGCTCCACAGTTTCTTATGTATATAATGGAGATGGCTCTGTCAATAGACTAATGATTGGAAATGGTTTCAATTTATTCAACAAAGGAGATACTACAAGATTCTCTGTTGGAGTAAATACTTCCTACTTATTTGGAAATTTAGAAAGAATAAGTTCTGTTATTTATAATAATTCAAACAACTACAACTCAAGAGTTCAGTACAGATCTTCTGTTAGCGGATGGAGTTTTGATGGTGGACTTCAATTTTATAAAAGAATTAAAACACTTTCAGATAATAAATTTTTCTTAAATATTGGAGTAAATTATTCTCTAAACTCTGAATTGTCTACTGAAAATGATTTTTTTGCCTATACTTTCAAATATAACTTTAGTATTCAAGAATTTCCTAAAGATACTTTAGAGTTAGCGAACGAGGCTTCTTCCATTTCCATTCCAGAAAAATTAGAGTTTGGATTGGTTTTTGGGAAATCTCATAAGAATAAAAGAAGATGGGATTTAGGAGTTCAATACTCCTCTATGAATTGGTCTGAATATAAAGATAATTCAAGTTTATTATCATCAAGTGATTTTCAGTTAGGCCCCTCAACAAGAATTGCTGTAGGCTATAGAATAACTCCCAATTTAGATTGGTCTAATGCGAATAAATCTTTTTTCTCCAAGTCAACCTACTCATTTGGATATCATCAAACCCAGTCAAAAATTATTATTGCTGAAAATCAATTATTAAATAATGGCATAAATTTTGGTGTTTCAATACCAATGATAAGTTCAAGATCTTTATCTAGAATTAATCTAGGATTTGAATTGGGTAGATTAGGGGAATTAACAAGTGACAATATTGAGGAAAACTATTTTAAGTTTTCTATAGGTTTTTCTTTAGCTCCTGATACAAGGTATGATCGTTGGTTTAGAAAAAGAAAATATGATTAAAAAAATAATATGAACAAAATATTTATATCTCTTCTTTTCATTTTTACTTTTCTTATGTCTTTTTCACAAGATTGTTTTCAAGCAAGTAAAACAAACTGGGGAAATGATAGTTTAGAGTGTAGAAAAAATGTATCACTTTATTCAGAATTTATGAAGCAAAAAGTTTTTGCTGATGCTGCTATTTTTTGGACCAAGACTCAAAACTATTGCCCAAAGTATAAGCCTAATTTATACGCAAATGGCGCTTATATTTATAAAAACATAATTAAGACAAAGAAAAAAGAAAAATCTTCTCAAGTAAATTTATATTTTGACTCTCTATATTTAGTTTATGATCAATGGATTTTAAATTTTGGTATTTGTGATGAAATCAAAGCTGATATGGCTAAAGATATAATTACTCTTTCAGACAGAAAAAAATTCAATAAAGCTTACGAACTATACAGGGAAGTTTTTCAAAATTCGCCACAGATTACATCCTACTCTGATATTAAATATTTTTTTGTTTATGGGGCTAAAACTTTATACAAAAAAAATATTATAAGCTGTGATCAATTATTAGCTGACTACGACATGTTATCTCAAGTATGCGATAACAATATATCTAATGGAATCAAAGTAGATAAGTATTCAAAAATTCAAGAGCTTTTAGATAAAGAAGTCAGCCCTTGTGCAAGTTGTGATAAATTGGAAGAAATATATACATCAAAGCATAATGCAGACCCAGAAAACATGGCATTAACCAAAAAAATATTTGAAAGGTTAAGTAGTAATAAATGTACAGAATCCAGTTTATATTTAAATCTTTTAGACAAGGTTCTCAATGACCCCAATAATCCTCCATCTGCAAAAGATTTATACAACGCAGCTGTTGCCAACTATAAAAGAAAAGAGTTTTCTAAAGCTGAAAAAAGGTTCAATAGAGCTATTGATATAGCGGATGATGAAAATTTAAAG
>CENJ01001429.1_pt1 | contig 18380 bp, 14 predicted proteins | sample 356161 | NCBI WGS metagenome assembly CENJ01 (sample SAMEA2619531, study PRJEB7988) | marine metagenome | biome: marine biome (ENVO:00000447); feature: surface water layer (ENVO:00002042); material: "saline water (ENVO:00002010), including plankton (ENVO:xxxxxxxx)" | depth 5 m
CCGTTATGAGCGGGGGGCTCTAACCAACTGAGCTACAGGCCCGGAATGTATTGCTTTTACACTAATAGTTACAAAAATAAATGAATTAATTTAGTTATCTAAGAAACTTTTTAATTGCCTAGATCGACTTGGATGTTTCAGTTTTCTCAAAGCCTTAGCTTCAATCTGTCTGATCCTTTCTCTAGTAACAGAAAATTGCTGACCAACTTCCTCGAGGGTATGATCTGTATTCATACCTATGCCAAACCTCATTCTCAATACTCTTTCTTCTCTTGGAGTTAAAGAGGCCAAAACTTTGGTCGTTGTATTTTTTAATGCAGTTTGAACCGCAGCATCTACAGGTATTAATGCATTTGAGTCTTCAATGAAGTCACCAAGAGTACTATCCTCTTCATCCCCAACTGGAGTTTCTAGTGATACTGGCTCTTTTGCTATCTTTAAAACTTTTCTAACCTTTTCAAGCGGCATTGCCAGTTTTTTTGATAACTCTTCTGGTGTAGGTTCTCTTCCAAACTCACTCATCATTTGTCTTTGAGTTCTTACAATTTTGTTTATTGTTTCTATCATATGAACTGGAATTCTAATCGTTCTAGCTTGGTCGGCAATTGATCTTGTAATGGCTTGTCTTATCCACCATGTTGCATATGTTGAAAATTTATATCCCCTTCTATACTCAAACTTATCTACTGCTTTCATTAAACCAATGTTACCTTCTTGAATTAAATCTAAAAACTGCAAACCTCTATTTGTATATTTTTTTGCAATCGAAATAACCAATCTAAGATTAGCTTCGATCATTTCTTTTTTTGCAATTCTAGACTCTCTTTCCCCTTTTTTAATTTTATTCACTAAAATTCTGAAATCAGAAATTGACATTCCAATATTGTTACTGAGCTCAATTAATTTATCTTTTAAATTAGCAAAAAGTTTTTTTTCTTTAGTAAAGAAAGCTAACCAACTTTGTTCTTCACTTAAAAATTTTTCAAAATTTGGATTTAGTTCATTGCCTACATAAAATTTAATAAAATCGTCCCTTGAAATACCATGTTTATTTGCCGCTCTCATTAGTTCACCATCGTATGAAAGAATCTTTTTATTTTCAGCATAATTTAAAGCAACCAAATCTTCTTGAGTGACTTGGTTAAGCTGAAGCTTCAAAAGTTCTTCCATAATTTCTTTTTTTACCTTTTCGTAACTTTTCTTTTTACTGTCACTAAATGCTTGATTTTTTAAAACACAATCAAGTTTATCTCTTTGATAAGAAATTAATTTTTTATAATTTTTAGTAATCCTGCTAAAAGCTTCTAAAATTTTTGGTTTTAACTCAATTTCCAATGACGCTAGAGATATATTAAATTCATCATCGTCATTACTATCATCTGATTCAGTGTCTATATTTGGATTTTTTTCTTTAGCTTCTTTTTTACTCTTCTCTTTTATTGACTTTGCTAATTTTTCATCATCAATAAAATTCGTATCGAGATCAATAATATCTCTCACAAGCATTTCATTATTAATTAATTTCTCTTCCCAATTGAATATTTTTTTTGCAGTAATTGGACTTTCTGATAACGAACTGATCATTACATATCGACCAGACTCTATTCTTTTGGCAATTGCTGTTTCGCCTTCACGTGAAAGAAGTTCTACGCCACCCATTTCTCTTAGGTACATTCTTATTGGGTCATCGCTTCTTTCAACTGTCTTTGTTTGCTTCGCAGTTTCAGACTCTTGTTTTTTTACTTTAAAATCAGATTTATTTTGGACTAGGGTAATTGCTTGATCAAAAATATGCACTAATGCAGTATCTAAACTTTCAACATTGCTGTTTCTTTTACCTAAAGATTTTTGTAACTCTTCATAAGTTATAAAACCTCTATTTAGGCCTTTCTCAACAAGTCTTTCAAAGGATTTTGATATTAATTTTTCCACAATAAATGCTGGAACTTATATTTTTTTAATAAAAAATAAACGGAAGATTTTTAACATTTTTAGCTATTTTTTAGAGATAAGTATTGATTATAGCTAGCCTCATCAGGATTCTTTAGTAGTTCCGACTCGAGACTAGAAATCTGCTTATTTTTTTTAGCAAGGTTTATTTCCTCTACATAATCATTGAAAAAATTTGAGTAAGATTCCTCTTCAAGTTTGCTGATAATACTTTTGTTATTTGAATACATTTCAATTTTTTTGATTAAGGAATCAAAGTTTACTGATAATTTTTTTCTTAAATTTTCTTTTGTTTTTATATTTTCATTAACTAATGAATTGATAAGTTCTGATATAAAAATAGCACTTTCTTTAAAATTAAATTCTAAAAGCGATATATCTTCAATTTTATTTTCACTAAATTCTGGATAATTTAATATTAAATTAATGAAAGATAACTCTACTATCTCTTCTTTAGAAAGCATTAATCGCAAACTTGCTTTTTTTAACTCTTCCTGACTTTGGGAATTATAATTTTTTTTCTTAATAATGTTTTCAAATATTTTATTTTTAAATGCACTTTTTATATATTTTTTTGAAATTTGATCTTCAATTTCATCGGCTAAATTAAATAAATTTTTTTCTAACAAAGCAATGTCTGAAGGTTTTGATTTATTAACTCCTAATGCATTATGGTTAAAAATAACATTTGCTAAATCTTTACTTTGACTTATTAAAGAATTGAAACCTTCTTTACCAAATTGATTTACAAAATCATCTGGATCTTGGCTGTTAGGAATTTTTGCAAAATAAATATCTTTTCCTGGTTTTAATATTTTTAAAATTCTTTCTGCGGCACGATAAGAAGCATCTATTCCACTTTGATCACCATCAAAACAAATAATAATTTTATCAAAGTTCTTCCAAGCTAAGCTTATCTGGGAAGTTGTCATTGCAGTACCTAAAGTGGCAGAAACATTTTTTATTCCTTTATTAAACAAAGACACTACATCCATATACCCTTCAACAAGAATTAGGTTATTTGAATTTAAACTTTCTTTTTTTGCATTATTTAAATTAAATAAATTAAAACCTTTTTTAAAAAAATTTGTTTCAGGAGAATTTATATATTTTGCTAAAGCATTTGATAAAACTGTTCGACCTCCGCAACCAATAAAATTATTGTAATAATTTTGTATTGGAAAAATAATTCTATTTTTAAAACGGTTTACTAATTCATCTGTACCATCTTTTTTATAATACATTCCAGATTTTATTAATTCATCAGAAGTAAAACCATTTTCAAAAAGTTTATTTTTTATCTTTTTGCTATTTTCACAAAAACCTAATTTAAAATAATTTATAGTTTCAATTTTTAAACCTCTATCAATCAAATATTTAAGGTGAGTATCTTTATATTGAGAAAATAAATCTTCTTTGCATTGATTAAAATAGATTTCAAATAATTTTTGAATTTTCAAATTTTCTTTTTCAATTTTTTCATCTTCTTTTGTAAAGCGATATGGTTGCATTCCAGCTCTTTGAGCAAGCATTTTAACCGCTTCTCCAAAATTTAAATTTTCTAATTTCATAATGAAATCAAAAATATTTCCATGTTCCGCTGTACTGAAACAATGATAAAACCCTTTTTCATCATTGACAGTAAACGAGGGAGTTTTTTCATTTTTAAAAGGAGAGAGCCCAATAAATTCTTTTCCTCTTTTTTTTAAGTTAACTTTTAATCTAACTACATCAGAAACTTTTAACCTATTTCTAATTTCATCAATGTAAGTTTTTGGATACTTCATTAACCTTTGAGCTTATCCTTTAATATTTTGCCGGCTAAAGAAAAATCCATTTTGCCCAAATATTTTTCTTTTAATACTGCCATTACTTTTCCCATATCTTTAAGGCTCGATGCGCCAACATTTGATATTACTTCATTACAAACTTTCTGAACCTCTTCTTGGCTGAGCTGTTGTGGCAAAAATTCTTCTATGATTTTTATTTCAGTATTTTCTTTATCAACTAAATCTTGTCTGCTTGCTTTTTGATACATTTCTACTGACTCTTTTCTTTGTTTTAGCATTTTATTTAAAATAGAAATCATATCTTCATCTGTAACGTCTTTCTTATCCTGAGTTCTTTTCTCGATTTCTTTGTCTTTTTTTGCTGATACTATTGCTCTTAAAGTAAGCACTCGATCACTTTGCTTGCTTTTTAGCGATACACTTAAAGCGTTGTTCACATTTTCAAAAATTGTCATGACGATTATTTAATTTAGTTTCTTGACGAGTGTAAGACTTTTTCATAATTAACGCCAAAGTTTTTTTGTAAACTTTGATTCTTAACCTATGAGTTGTATTTTTGTTTAATAAGGAAAAAAAGGCAGATTTAAATTTTTTATCATCACAACCCACAGGTATTTTAGTTTTCGAAAATGGATTATCTATTCCTGCAATTGGCATAGGTCATGAAGGCCATTCTGTTGGAGAGGTTTGTTTTAATACTTCAATGACTGGCTACCAGGAAATTATAACTGACCCATCTTATTCCGATCAAATCATAAACTTTACCTTTCCTCATATTGGAAATGTTGGGACAAACTTTGAAGATATAGAGTCAGAAAAAGTTTGGTTAAAAGGAGTTATATTTGCAAAGGAAATAACTGAACCTTCAAATTATAGATCATTTGAAAAACTAAATCATTGGTTAAAAAAAAATGAAGTTGTAGGAATCGCAGGCGTTGATACCAGAGCTATTACAAATTTAATTAGAAATAAAGGCGCTTTAAAAGCAACAATTGTAAATGGTGATACCAATGTAACAAAAAAATATCTTGAAGAATGCAAAAGCTGGCCTGGTTTAAAAGGAATGGAACTTACTAAGAAAGTTACAACGAAACAAATTTATAATTGGAATGATGAAGGATTATGGTCAAAAGAAAAGGGTTATAATAAAAATGATGAGCATAAATACCATGTTGTAGTTTTGGACTTTGGTTGTAAAAAAAATATTTTAAGAAATTTCTCTAATTTAAAAACAAAATTATCAGTTGTGCCAGCTGATACAAACTTTAATAAAATATCAGAGTTAAAACCTGATGGAGTTTTTCTGTCAAATGGACCGGGAGATCCTGCCGCTACCTCAAAATTTGCAAATGAAACTATAAAAAAAATATTAGAGAGCAATATTCCAATATTTGGTATTTGCTTAGGTCATCAATTACTTGCGCACGCTTTAAACTGCAAAACCAAAAAAATGCATCAAGGACATAGAGGAGCAAATCACCCTGTAAAAAATTTAAATAATAACCTGGTAGAAATCACATCACAAAACCATGGATTTGAAGTTGATAAAGATAAAATTCCTAAAGATGTAGAGGTAACTCATATATCTTTGTTTGATCAATCTATCGAAGGAATTAAATCAAAAAAATATAAAGCTTTTTCAGTACAATATCATCCAGAAGCAAGTCCTGGTCCTCATGATAGTCATTATTTATTTTTAGAGTTTATTAAAGAAGTGGAAAAAAATGCCAAAAAGAACTGATATCAATAAAATAATGATTATTGGCGCTGGTCCTATTGTAATAGGACAAGCTTGCGAATTTGATTACTCTGGATCACAAGCATGCAAAGCATTAAGACAAGAAGGATATAAAATAATTTTAGTTAATTCTAATCCTGCAACCATAATGACCGATCCAAATGTTGCAGACATCACTTATATTGAACCTATAAACGACCAGGTTTTAGAAGAAATTATAAAAAAAGAAAAACCTGATGCAATACTACCAACCATGGGCGGTCAAACTGGGCTTAATGCTGCAATGAGTTTGGATCAAAAAGGAATTTTAAAAAAATATAAAATTGAATTAATTGGAGCCAATGCTGAAGCAATCGATAATGCAGAAAATAGAGAAAAATTTAAAAAAAATATGAATGAAATTGGTCTTGAATCGGCAAGATCATACATATGCAGAAATGAAGAAGATGCAAAAGAGGCGTACAAAAATATTGGAGTTCCTTCCATCATTAGACCTTCATTTACACTCGGAGGTACAGGTGGAGGAGTTGCAAACACAGAACAAGAATTTTTTCAAATTATAAAAAACGGTCTAGATTTATCTCCAACTAATGAAGTTTTAGTTGAAGAGTCTTTGGTCGGTTGGAAAGAATTTGAAATGGAGGTTGTAAGAGACAAAAAAGATAATGCGATTATTGTTTGTTCAATTGAAAACTTAGATCCAATGGGAATACATACGGGTGACTCGATTACAGTAGCCCCCGCCCTAACTCTTACGGATAAAGAGTACCAAGTCATGAGAAATGCATCAATTGCATGTCTTAGAAAAATTGGAGTTGAAACAGGAGGTTCAAATGTTCAGTTTGCCATCAATCCAAAGGATGGAAGAATGATTGTAATCGAAATGAACCCAAGAGTTTCAAGATCATCAGCATTGGCATCGAAAGCTACTGGTTTTCCTATTGCAAAAGTCGCAGCCAAGTTAGCAGTTGGCTATACATTAGATGAGATACAAAATGATATCACAAAGGTAACACCGGCATCATTTGAACCAACTATCGATTATGTTGTTACTAAAATTCCAAGATTTGCATTTGAAAAATTTAAAAAAAGTAAAGCAGAACTAGGAACTGCAATGAAATCAGTTGGTGAAAGTATGTCGATTGGAAGAAATTTTAAAGAGTCTTTGCAAAAGGCATTGGTGTCGCTTGAAGTTGACCTATCCGGTCTTGATAGTATTGACTGTGATTTAAATACTATAAAAGATCAATTGAAAAAAAATATACCTTTAAGAATTTTATATGTTGCTGAGGGATTTAGAAAAGGACTAAGCTTAGAAAATATTTATCAGCTCTGTAAAATTGATCCATGGTTTTTAAGACAAATAAAAGAAATTGTAGATACTGAAAATGAAATTATTAAAAAACCATTCCAAAAAGATACATTCAAATTAATTAAATCAATTGGTTTTTCAGATCAAAAAATTTCTGAGCTATCAAATAAAACTTTAAATCAAGTTGAAAAATATAAAAAAGATAACAAAATTAATATTACATATAAAAAAGTTGATACTTGTGCTGCTGAATTTTCCTCATTAACACCATACATGTATTCAACTTATGATCATGGTTTAATGTCAGACGGAGAATGTGAAGCTAATCCATCTGATAAAGAAAAAGTCATAATAATTGGTGGTGGACCTAATAGAATTGGCCAAGGTATTGAATTTGATTATTGTTGTTGTCAGGCAAGTTTCTCATTAAAAGAAATGGGATTTGAAACAATTATGATTAATTGCAATCCAGAGACTGTTTCAACAGATTATGACACTAGTGACAGACTTTATTTTGAACCTCTTATTGATGAATATATTATTGAAATACTTAAAAAAGAAAGTTCGTCTGGAAAAATAAAAGGTGTAATCGTTCAGTTTGGTGGACAAACACCAATCAAATTAGCTAAAAAAATTCATGAATCTGGTTTTCCTATTTTAGGAACGCAACTCGAGTCAATTGATACTGCTGAAGATAGAGAAAAATTTAATCAAATCGTTAGTGAACTAAATTTAATACAAGCAGAAAGCGGTCTAGCAAGAGGCAAGGTAGAAGCAAAAACTATTGTTGAAAAAATTGGCTACCCGATAGTAATTAGGCCTTCTTACGTATTAGGTGGTCGTGCCATGGAAATTGTTCATGATGACGAGCAATTTAATACATACATTGAAGAAGCTGTCCAAGTCTCCGGTGATAGTCCAGTATTGATTGATAAATTTTTAAATGATGCAATTGAGATCGATGTTGATGCTGTTTGTGATGGTCAGGATGTATTTATCGCGGGCATTATGGAGCATATTGAAGAAGCTGGAATTCACTCTGGTGACTCGGCGTGTTGTATTCCTCCATTTTCATTAGATGAAAAATTAATTCAAGAATTAAAACAACAAACTACATCTCTTGCTAAAAAATTAAATGTAATTGGTCTTATCAATATTCAATTTGCAATAAGAGGAAGTGATATTTATATTCTTGAAGTAAATCCAAGAGCAAGTCGAACTGTTCCTTACGTTTCAAAAGCCCTTAATATTCCAGTTGCAAAAATTGCTTCGCAAGTTATGGCGGGGGAAAAATTAAAAGAATTTAAAAATTTAGATAAAAAGCTAGATATATTTGCAATCAAAGAAGCTGTATTCCCTTTTAATAAATTCCCAGAAGTTGATACGATTTTGGGTCCTGAAATGAAATCAACAGGAGAAACAATGGGAATTGATAGTGATTTTGGAATGGCATTTGCAAAAAGTCAAATGTCAGCTGGAAATGACCTTCCAACAGAAGGATCTGCATTCATATCTGTAAAAGATGAAGATAAAGAAAAGGTTTGTGAATATGCAAAAAATCTTTTTGATATTGGATTTAAAATTTTTGCAACAGGCCGCACTGCCGATACCTTAAATAAATATGGAATTGAATGTATAAAAATTAACAAAGTAAACCAAGGAAGTCCTCATATTGTTGAATATTTAGATGATAAAAAAATTTCTCTTGTCATAAATACTACATCTGAAAAAAAATCTATTGAAGACTCATGGTCATTACGTAGAGCAGCTCTGAATAATAAAATCCCTTATTTTACAACTCTTGCAGGTGCAAAAGCATGTACTCTAGCAATAAATTCGTTAAAAAAGAATTCCTTAAAAATTAAAAGAATTCAAGAATTATAATTATTTTTGAACAGGATAATCTGTTTCAAAGGTTACGTAATTGACTTGTAGACAACGTCTTTCATCTTTAATTACTTTTTTATCTAGACCATGCCAACTATTCTCATCAGTTGTAAATATATAACCATAGTTATCTTTATACGGAACAGTATAAATTTTTTCTAATTTCTCATTGTAAAAATCAGTTCCAAGTTCTTCTGACTCTCCATTTCTATTTACAAATAACATTGAAGACATTAATTTTTCTTTGATATCGCAATGAGGCTTAAGCCAAAAGCCTTTTCTATCACAACAAATTTCTACTCTTACAAAAGATTTTGATAAATCTTTTCCTATCATTTCACCTATAAATTGATGAGTTTCTTTTTTTTGAAGATCCTTTACTAATTTTAACAATTCAGGATAGTTATGTTCATTTTCTTTACTAATAAAACATCGAAATTTTAAAGCTTTTCCGCCAGACTTTATTCCTTCTCTTAATTTTCCATCTCCGCCATCAATTGCTCGAGTACCATCATATTCAATGTCATGAGCCGTTGGATCATCAAGTTTGGCATCGTAAAGTTCTTTGATCATATCTTCGGTCAATGGTTTATCAAATTCCCAATATCTAAATGGTTTGATACCATTTTTGCTTGTTTTCAAAGAATTTAAAATGCTCATTTATCCAAATTTAGTTTTTCTATAATTATTTTAGCTATTCTTTTACTCTCATATAATTTTTCATAAGTCCAGTGTTCTAAATTACCATTAAACTCCTTTATGATGTCTAAATCTTTAAAGCTTTGTAAAAATTTTTCAAAACGGTAATCATTCCTAAAATTAGGTAATTTAGCTACATACAATGGTTTTCCAGTTATAGCCGCTTCAGAAATCATTGAAGTTGAATCACAAGTTACTACTATGTGAGAAGCTTCAGCATAAGCATTTGTATAATTTTTTTTGTTTAAACTAAAGTCATAACAAAATTCTAGGCGATTAAATTTTGAACTTAAAAAATCAAAAACAGATTTAGGTGTTCTTCTTGATGCTATAACATTAATTTTTTTTAAATTTTTATTATTGTCAATTTTTTCAAAATGAACTTCTAAATCTTCTTTTTTAAAATTATAATATTTATTTGGTCCACCTAATACAAATGTAATAACATTTTCTCCATTATTTTTATTTACAACCTCTTCTTCATTTAGGTAATGCAATGCCCCAACTGATCGTATTATATTTTCAGAGTTAATTTTATTATCATGCTGTGGAGTGATAATAAGATCAAAGTTTTTAGGTGATATCTTTGGGTCTTGAATATGAATATTTTTTAAATCTTTATTAAATTTTTTTTTAAAATATTTTTTTAAAACAATATTTGGAATTACACTCTTTCGTCCACAGGATATAATTAAGTCTGGAGCTGAGCCGTCATCTTTAACTATTTCATTAAAATTAAAGCTTTGTTGAATTTTTGGAGTTAGGAATGGAGGTAAAAATTTAAATAAAACTGGCAGATCAATTGTATGATGATCGAAAGTTGTATTTAAAGATTTTGCCAAACCCTCAACTTGACTAATCATACCGTGGGCGCCCTCTGTTAATAACCAGCAGTGTAATGCTTTCATTATAATAAAGTATATTTTATTAGATTGTTTCTATAAATTAATCAAATGAGTCAAAATAAAGAGTTTAAAACTAAAGTACTAATTATTGGATCAGGTCCAGCGGGTTATAGTGCGGCTGTTTATACATCAAGAGCAATGCTAAAACCTATAATGGTTACTGGAATGGAGCCTGGTGGTCAGTTGACTACGACCACTGATGTTGAAAATTATCCTGGATTTGCGAAAGCTATTCAAGGACCATGGCTAATGGAAGAAATGAAGAAACAAGCCGAAAATGTTGGTACAGAATTTGTAACAGACATAATTAGTGATGTTGATTTTTCAAAAAGACCATTTGTTTGCAAAGGGCAAAATGGAAATACATTTGTGTCTGATACAGTAATAATCTCTACTGGTGCTCAGGCCAGATGGCTTGGAATTGAAAACGAGGAAAGTTTCAAAGGTTTTGGTGTAAGTTCATGCGCTACGTGCGATGGTTTTTTTTATAAAGGCAAAGAAGTAGCGGTAGTCGGAGGAGGAAATGCAGCTGTCGAAGAGGCAATCTACCTTTCTGGTATAGCGTCAAAAGTATATTTAATTCACCGAAGAGATGAATTACGTGCAGAAAAAATGTTGCAAGAAAAAATATTTAAAAATAAAAAAATTGAAATTATTTGGAATACCGTTGTTGAAAAAGTAAACGGAACTGATAACCCAAAAAATTTAGAGTCCATTACGATTAAAAATGTAAAAGATAATCTAACAAAAGAATTAAAAATTCATGGTTTTTTTGTTGCCATCGGACACAATCCAGCAACAAATATTTTTAAAAATCAAATTAAAATGGATGATGAGGGATATATCATCACAAATCCAGACTCAACAGCAACAAATATAGAAGGTGTTTTTGCAGCAGGTGATGTTAAAGATAAAATTTTTAGACAGGCAATTACAGCAGCAGGCATGGGATGTATGGCTGCACTAGAAGCAGAAAAATTATTAAATCATTAACTTAATTTAGAACAAAAATCAGATATTCTTTCGACTGCCTTTTCAAGGTTTGTCATTGATGTAGCGTATGAAATTCTAAAAAAACCTTCTAAACCGAAAGCAGACCCTTGAACAACTGCAACCCCAGTTGACTCTAGTAGTTTACTTACAAAATCAGTATCGTTTTTGATTTCTCCAAGCTCAGAGTGAACTTTACCTATACAACCTTTGCAGCTTGGAAATACATAAAATGCACCTTGTGGATTTAAACATTTAATTACATTAATTTTGTTCAATTTCGAAACAACAAAATCTCTTCTCTCTTTAAATGCATCCGATCTATCTTTAATAAAAGATTGATCTCCACTTAAGGCCTCGACTGCTGCAGCCTGGCTAATTGATGAAGGGTTAGTTGTAGATTGAGATTGTATCTTTGCCATAGCTTTAATTAAATCTTTTGGACCACCAGCATATCCAATTCTCCAACCCGTCATTGCATATGATTTACTAACTCCGTTAATAGTTAATGTCCTATCAGTGACATTTTTATTTTGAGCAATAGTATAAAATTTAAAATTATCATAAACTACATGCTCATAAATATCGTCGCTCATTACCATAACCTCTGGATAATCTTTTAAAATATCTGCTATTGCATCAATTTCATCTTTTGAATAGCACGATCCAGTTGGGTTTGATGGAGAGTTTAAAATAATCCATTTCGTTTTACTGTTTAGGTTTTTCTTCAGTTTCTGAGGTGTGATTTTGAATTCATCTTTCTCATCACAAATAACAATCTTAGGAGTACCACCTGCTAATAATACAATGTCTGGATAAGATACCCAGTAAGGTGCTGGAATTAATACTTCGTCTCCTGGGTTTATAGTAGATAAAATAGCATTAAAAATTACTTGTTTGCCACCTGCACCGACATTGATTTGATCTTTTGAAAAATCTAAACCATTTTCCTTTTTAAATTTATTTATTATAGCCTCTTTAAGCTTAGGAGTTCCATCAACAGTAGTATATTTTGTGTCACCGCTATTAATTGCTCTGATTGCGGCTTCTTTCACATTATCGGGTGTATCAAAATCAGGCTCTCCTGCTCCTAAAGAAATCACATCAACACCTTTTTCCTTTAACTCTCTAGCTTTTTGAGTAACAGCTATTGTTGGAGAAGGTTTTATTCTTGATAAAGAACTTGATAAGATACTCATAAAATATGTCTGTATTAAATACAATTAATAAATCAGAAAGCAAGGATACAAATAAATTATCCTTGAACAAGCTTGAGGGTGGAAAAGATTTTAAAATAACAAGTAACTTCAAACCATCAGGCGATCAGCCTATGGCTATAAAAGAGCTTTGCTCTGGTCTCAATGATCAACAAAAAAATCAGGTACTTTTAGGTGTCACTGGATCAGGCAAAACTTTCACCATGGCAAAAATTATAGAAACGTTAAATAGACCAGCGATCATTTTGGCTCCCAATAAAACTTTAGCAGCTCAACTTTATGGTGAAATGAAGAGTTTTTTTGCAAATAATTCCGTTGAGTATTTTGTATCTTATTATGACTACTACACCCCCGAAGCTTATGTTCCAAGATCAGATACTTATATTGAAAAGGAGTCATCTATTAATGAGCAAATAGATAGAATGAGGCACTCTGCTACAAGGTCACTCTTAGAAAAAGATGATGTAATCATTGTATCAAGTGTTTCTTGCATCTATGGTCTTGGATCAGCAGAGTCATACAGCAAAATGACATTCACATTTATCAAAAATGAAAATTATGAAAGAGAAAATGTAATCAAAGGTTTAATAGAACTTCAGTATAAAAGAAATGACCAAAATTTCCAAAGAGGAACGTTTAGAGTCAGAGGAGAAAATATAGAAATTTTTCCATCTCACCTTGAGGATAGAGCCTGGAAACTTAGTTTAGATGAGGGTAAACTAGTTTCAATTAAAGAGTTTGATCCACTCACTGGAGATAAAACTGAAAACTTAAATATAATTAAAGTATACGCTAATAGCCATTACATCACTCCTCGCCCAACGGTAAACCAGGCAATAAAACAAATTAGAGATGAATTAAGACTGACCATTGATAAATTTAGAGAAGAAAATAAACTTTTAGAAGCACAAAGAATTGAGGAAAGAACAAGATTTGATCTTGAGATGATAGAGGCAACAGGATCTTGTTCAGGAATTGAAAATTATTCAAGATTTTTATCAGGGAGAAATAAAGGAGAACCTCCACCAACATTATTTGAGTATCTACCTGATAATGCACTGGTATTTGTTGACGAAAGTCATGTTACTGTACCTCAATTGAATGGAATGTACAAAGGTGACTATACAAGAAAAAAAACTTTATCTGATTATGGTTTTAGATTGCCATCATGTATGGATAATCGACCATTAAAGTTTGAAGAGTGGGATTTAATGAGGCCACAAACAGTTTTTGTATCTGCTACGCCTGGTCCTTGGGAAATGGAACAAACAAAAGGTGTTTTTGCAGAACAAATTATTAGACCAACTGGTTTAACTGATCCCGAAGTTGAAATACGACCAGCAAAAAATCAAGTAGATGATCTTTTAAATGAATGCCAAGGAATAATAAAAAAAGAGCAAAGAGTTTTAGTTACTACACTCACAAAAAAAATGGCTGAAGATTTAACAGAATACTTTGACGAAAATGGTATTAAAGTACGCTATATGCATTCAGACATAGATACTTTGGAAAGAATAGAAATAATTAGAGACCTAAGATTAGGTCACTTTGATGTTTTAGTTGGAATAAATCTTTTAAGAGAGGGACTTGATATTCCTGAATGCTCGTTAGTTGCCATCTTAGATGCAGATAAAGAGGGTTTTCTTAGATCAGAAACTTCATTAGTTCAAACAATCGGAAGAGCAGCTAGGAATGTTGAAGGAAAAGTCATTTTATATGCGGATAAGAAAACAAAAAGTATAACTAAAGCAATTGAGGAGACGGATAGAAGAAGATCAAAACAAGAGGAATATAATAAAAAAAATAATATTAGCGCATCATCAATTAAAAAGGAAATTGGAGACATACTAGAGAGCGTTTATGAAAAAGATTATTTAAATACAGATAAATTCACTAAACCTGGACATAATTTAAAAAAACATATGAAGGCATTGAAAAAAGATATGCAAAGCGCCGCTGATAATTTAGAGTTTGAAAAGGCAGCTGAAATAAGGGATGAAATTAGAAAATTGGAGCAGTCTGATATTGGTCTAACCGTAAATTCGTTTACCAAGAACTATAAATCTAAAATTGCTGGTAGATCCACACAAGGAAGAGCTGGTACAAGAGCTGGTAAAAGGTACAAAAAAAAATGAATATACTAATTACAGGTGCCGGAAAAAGAATTGGTAAAGAAATCGCAGTTGGATTTGCAAAAAAAGGTGCAAATATAATACTTCATTATAATAAATCAAAAATAGATGCTGAAAATACAAAAAAAAATATTTCAAAATATAGTAAAGCAATTCTAATAAAAGCGAATTTAGAAAAATATCAATCTGTAAAAAAACTTTTTCATGATGCAAAAAAAAAAGTTGGTAAAATTCATCATTTAATTAATTGTGCTTCAGTTTTTGAAAATGACGATATCCTAGAGTTTAATGAGAAAAGTTGGAACAAACATCTAGACACAAATGCTAAAGCACCGGCAATTTTAATTTCTAATTTTGCTAATCAAAAACTTAATAAAAGTGATAATGCGACAATAACCAATATCCTTGATCAAAGAGTATTTAAACTTACTCCTTATTTTTTTTCATACACCGTAAGTAAATTAGTATTATTTAATATGACAAAAACAGCAGCGATGCGATTAGCACCAAAAATCAGAGTAAATGCTATCGCACCCGGTCCTGTAATTAAAAATACTAGGCAATCAACAAAACATTTTAAAAAACAGTATTTAAATACCTTGTTAAAAAAACAAGTAGATAAAAAAGAAATTTTTAATGCTTGTAATTTTTTTATTCAGAATCAATCTATAACTGGTCAATCAATAGCAATTGATAGTGGTCAAAGTTTAAACTGGCAAACTAAAGATTTAATAAATATTCATGAGTGAAAAAAAAATAATTAGAATAAAAAATAATATCAAAACCTCTGAAGAGGTAATAATTATTAAAAACTTAAAATTAAACGCAAAATTTGGATATTATCTTCGCGAAAAAATTACAGAGCAAGAACTAATTTTTAATTTAAAAATTTTTACAAATGAAAATTTGTATCAAGATAATTCTTTAAATGAGATTATAGATTATGATCAAATCATAAAAATTATAAAAAAAATTTTAAATGAGGATATTAATTTTCTAGAAACTTTATCAGAGAAAATAATCGATAAAATATTTGACGATCAAAGAGTGAACAAAGTTAAAATTAGAATTGAGAAAACTCAGGCCGTAAAAGAATGCGAAAGTGTTGGCTATGAGATAACTAAAACAAAAATTTAGAAATATGAACTCTTTAGAACAAGGTAAAGAGATATTTAAAAGTAAATCTAAATTATGCTCTAATAGTCCTGGAGTTTATCAAGTATTTGATGAGAAAAACAAAATCATTTATGTAGGTAAAGCTAAAAACTTACCAAACCGATTATCGAATTATTCCTCCAGTTCTTCACAACCAATTAGAACAGAAAGAATGATAGCATCGACAAATAGAATAGATACAATTAGCACTTTAAATGAATCTGAAGCACTTCTTTTAGAAGCAAATTTAATAAAAAAAAATAAACCAAGATATAATGTCTTACTTAAAGATGATAAATCTTTTCCATATATTCAAATTAGATCAAGCCATAATTATCCTCAGATAACTAAATTTAGAGGTAAACATAATGATAAGGATATTTATTTTGGTCCTTTTGCATCAATCGCATCAGCTAATTGGACAATTAAAATGCTTCAGAAAGTTTTCCAGATAAGGGTTTGCGATGATAACACTTTCAAAGGAAGGTCTCGACCCTGTATTTTATATCAAATTAAAAGATGCTCAGGACCGTGCACTGGAGAAATCACAAAAAGCGAATATTCTAAAACTGTTGACGAATGTTCAAGTTTTTTAAATGGAAAATCAAGAGATATACAAAAAAAAATGTCACAAGAAATGGAAAAAGAAAGCGACAAACTTAATTTTGAAAAAGCAGCTATATTAAGAGATAGAATTAAATCCTTAACTTACATCCAATCATCTCAAAACATTCAAAAAAATAATTTAAAAGATGCCGATTTAATTGTTAGTTATAGAAAAGAAAATATAACATGTGTAGTAATATTTTTTTACCGATCTAAACAAAATTGGGGCAGTCAGTATTTTTATCCAAAACATGATCACGAAGATAGTGATGAACATATCCTAAAATCTTTTTTAACTCAGTTTTACGAAAACAAAGAACCCCCATCTGAATTAGTTCTAAATTTAACACCTGAAAATCATGAGTTAATAAAATCTGCTTTTGAAAAAAAATATAATAAAAAAATTTCAATTAAAATATCACCAAAAAATTTAATGGTGAAAAATGCTGTTAAAAATGCACAAGAACAACTTCAAATTAAAATACTATCACAGGAAAAAAATAATGATCTACTTGTTTCAATGGGTGAAAAATTCAAATTAGGTTTTACCCCATCTTTAATAGAAGTATATGATAATAGTCATAATCAAGGAGATAGTAATATTGGTGCATTAATTGCCTTTGGAAAAGGTGGATTTATTAAAAATAGATATAGAAAATTTAATATCAAAAATACTAAAATAAAATCAAACGATGATTATGGTATGATGACCGAGGTTATACATAGACGTTTTTCAAAAGTAGATTCGCTAACTGATGACAATGTACCTGATTTATTGCTTATTGATGGAGGTAAAGGTCAGTATTCAGTTGTGAGAAATAAGTTAAATGATTTAGGATTTCATGGCCTAAAGATTTTAGCAATTTCTAAAGGAAAAGAACGTAATAAAGGTAATGAAAAATTTATTAGTGAAGATGGCATTATAGAATTAGAAAAAAATGATCCCGTACTATTTTTGACTCAAAGAATAAGAGATGAAGCTCACAGATTTGCAATCACTACTCATCGAAAGAAAAAAACTAAACAAATGTTTAAATCTCCATTAGATGAAATTGATGGAATTGGATCAAAAAGAAAAAAGGCACTTTTAAGTCATTTTGGATCTGCAAAAGCAATAGAGGGGGCTAGTTTAGATGATATCAAATCTATCGATGGAATTAATGACAGTTCAGCAGAAAAAGTTTATAATTTTTTTCATAAAAAGAAAAATATCCTTTAATGTTAAAAATACCAAATATACTAACAATAGGTCGAATAATTTTAGTTCCCATATTAGTCTTTGTATTTTTTTTACCTGGTACACTTGGTGATTGGCTTGCGTGTGGGATTTTTGTTTTAGCAAGTTTTACTGATTTTGTTGATGGTTTTCTTGCAAGACTTCTCAAACAACAATCAAGACTTGGAGAAATGCTAGACCCAATTGCAGATAAAATTATTGTGGTAACAGCTTTAATCCTATTAGTTAAAAATGACACAATTACAAATACCAACATCATTGCTGCAATAATAATTTTATGTAGAGAAATTTTAGTATCAGGTTTACGTGAGTATCTTGCTAAATTTAAATTAAAAATGCCAGTTTCTCAACTTGCAAAAGTTAAAACTTTTTTTCAAATGTTTTCAATTTCAATTTTACTGGCGGGAAATTCGGGAGATAAATTATTAGGGGGTTATGGTTTAGAAATAGGTATTACATTGTTATGGCTTTCTGCAATCCTTACTGTTTATACTGGTTATGATTATATAAAAAAAGGCATTGATCATGCCCTTGATTAAGCAAGAACTTTTCGATTAACTATTTCCAAGTACTTATCAAAAAAATTTCCTATAGAGTTTGTAACTTTAAAACTATAATCACCTATTTGAGACACAGGTGTTACTTCAGCTGCTGTGCCAGTTAAAAAGCAAGCTTCAAAATTTTTCAATTCTTCTAGCTTAATTTTTCTCTCTACAATTTTAAAACCTTTTTCTTTTGCAATATCAATTATAGTTCTTCTCG
>CENJ01017490.1_pt1 | contig 18359 bp, 15 predicted proteins | sample 356161 | NCBI WGS metagenome assembly CENJ01 (sample SAMEA2619531, study PRJEB7988) | marine metagenome | biome: marine biome (ENVO:00000447); feature: surface water layer (ENVO:00002042); material: "saline water (ENVO:00002010), including plankton (ENVO:xxxxxxxx)" | depth 5 m
TCTCCCTCTAGGCAAAGGGCAAGTATTATTGGATTTAATAATAAAGAAAATACCAAACATTACAAAAAGGGCGAAGAAATAGGGATGTTTAATTTAGGCTCTACAGTAATATTATTAATAAGTTCAATAGATAGTGTATGGCCAAATAATATAGAAATAAATAAAAAAATATTAATACGTGATGAAATTTTGAGCCCAACTAGTTTTTAATTCGTGCAGAATATTCTTTTGATCTCGTGTCAACTTTTATAACGTCTCCTTGATTAATAAAGAGTGGTACCTGTATAACTGCCCCAGTCTCCAATATTGCAGGTTTGGTTGCTTTCGATGTTGTATCACCTTTTAAACCCGGCTCAGTATGCTTTACTATTAGTTCAACAAATATAGGCAATTCGATGCCAATTGGGGCATCATTAAAGAAAGTAATAGAACAAATTTCTTCACCTTTTAACCAAATGTAATTATCTCCAAGCGATTCTTTATTTATTGGTACTTGGTCAAAATTTTCTGTATTCATAAAAAAATAGTTAGCTTCATCATTATAAAGATATTGCATTTCTGAAACTTGAACATCAGCACCATCTAAACTTTCTCCAATTTTTAAAGTTTTCTCAACTATTTTTCCATTGCCAAGATTCTTAAGCTTTATTTTACTAAAAGCTTGTCCCTTGCCTGGCTTATGAAACGAATTATCAATTATTTCAAATGGGTCATCGCCAATTAATACTTTCAAGCCATTTTTTATATTACTAGTATTGTAACTTGACATATAAAACCTAGCTGTTTTTTAATATTGATTCTATTCTGGACTCAATAGAAGGATGGCTACTGAACAAACTTTTATATGATTTGTCTTTCCTACCAGATATTCCAAAAGCAGCCATTTGGTCTGGCAATGCTTGTGGAGATTTTTTAGATAAAGTTTTTAAAGCAGAAATCATTTTATTTGAACCTACAAGCTTTGAAGCATATAAATCTGCAGCATATTCTCTCTTTCTGGAAAACCACATCACAATAATACTAGCTAAAATAGATAATAAAATTTGAGCAATAATACTTGTTATATAATAAGCTGGGCCGTGCCCTCTTTGAACTTTGAAAATTACTCTATCAACAAAATGTCCGATGATCCTTGAAAAAAAAATAACAAAAGTATTTATAATTCCTTGAATTAAAGTCATCGTCACCATATCTCCGTTTTTTATATGAGCAACTTCATGTGCGATAACAGCTTCAATTTCATCTCTATTCATATGACTTATTAGTCCAGTACTTAGTGCCACTAGTGAATTATTTTTAGATGCTCCTGTAGCAAAAGCATTTGGCTGCTGAGAATTAAAAATTCCAAATTCTGGCGTTTTTATTCCTGATTTTAATGAGATTTCTTCCAGTGTATTTAATAGCCATCTTTCAGTTTCGTTTTTGGATTCTTTAACCAGCTCTACACCCATGCTTCTTTTGGCTATCCACTTTGAGATGAGTAAAGAAATGAATGATCCAGTAAAACCAATAATAGCAGAAATAAACAAAAGAGAATTGAGGTCAAGATCAACGCCATTATCCTGAAGAACGCCATCAATTCCAAATAATGACATTGTCAAGCTTAATACGACTAATATCGCGATATTTGTTCCCAAAAAAAGTGCTATTCTCAACATATTTTAATTACTCAATTTAATCTCTAAGATATAATATTATATTAATTAATGAATATAAATAATTTTTTAAAACCTGGCAATAGTATAAATGTTATAGCAGCTGCTGGCACCGGGAAAACCTGGTTTATAATTGCAAAAATTCTTAGATTATTACTCGAAGATATAAATCCAGAAAAAATTACAGCAATTACATTTACAAAAAAAGCATCTGCTGAAATGTTAGATAGACTTAATAAAAAAGTAGAAGGCTGGTCAAAACAAGATGAAAAAAGTATTAAAAAAGATCTTGAAGAAATAGGAATTAATAAAAACTATGAATATTATATAGCTAAAGCACAAAAACTTTTTCTTAAATTGCAGTTAAATGAAAAGGATATAAGAATATCAACCCTTGATGCATTCTTCATGGAAATAATTGGCCAATTTTATTTAGATATAGATGTACCAAATAATATAAAAACAAATGACTACCCTACCCTAGTTACAAAGGAAGTTGAAAAAAAAATTTTTAATGAAAAATATTTTAAAGAGCATAAAGCCTTTAGAGAAAATATAAATTTCCTTAATTCACAAATTGGTAGCTTTTTCAGTGTAAAAAAATCAGTCGTTAGTATCATTGAAAAAAAATCATATTTATTATCTTTGGAAAAAATTAATTCAATTGATAAAGTAAAAATTAATTTTGAGGATGATAAAAAAAATTTAATAAAAATAATATTAAATGGCTTTGACAAAAATGAACTCTTGAAAAAAAAATATTCGAATTTCTTAAGTAATATGTCAAATATAAATTTAAGTTTAGATGAAAAAGTATTTTTAATTAAGGATTTTTTTCTCACAAAGTCTGAAAGATTACCAAGAAAAAAGATCATAAATGATTTTTCAAAAATTGAAGCGGATATAGATTCATTTCTATTTCACATTTACTCATATGAAAATAATGTATTTAATTCTATTCAAAAAGCGTGGCTGATGGTTTCTAAACATTTTTTTTCTGAATATCAAAAAGCATTAAAGCAAAATAATTTACATGATTATTCTGATTGTACTTGGTTGTGCCATAAAAAATTATCAGAACTTGAGTCTGATAATTGGATCTTTTATAAAATTGCAAATTCTATAAATCATTTATTAATTGATGAATTTCAGGATACAAATTCTATTCAATGGGAAATAATAGCTATGATACTTTTAGCTGTAAAAGAACTGAGTGATGATTCCTCAGTTACTATTGTAGGTGATTCCAAACAATCTATTTACGGTTTTAGAGGCTCTGAACCTAAATTATTTGATATATGCAGAGATTTTACCAAAAAGAACTTTAATGCAAAAGAAGTGTTTTTAAATGAATCAAGAAGATCATCCAATGAAATAGTAAAATTTGTAAATGAAAAATTTGAAACAAATAATAAGTTTTATACCAATATAAAATTAGTTGGAAATGTCTCAGTTAATACACTGAATAGCGGTAATGAATCAAATATCGTAATTGAAGCAGAAAAAATTTCCTCTCAAATAAGAGAGCTTATACTTGAAAAAAATTTAAACTATAGTGATATTACGGTACTTTTGAAAAATAGAAACTATATTGATAACCTTGAAGAGGTTTTTATTAAAGATTCTATTCCTTTCTCAACAGACAAAAAAGAACCTTTGTTAAAAAATTCAGAAATTAAACACCTATTTTATTTATTGAAATATCTAATACTGGATGAAAAAAATAGTTTTGAACTATATTCAATCTTAAATTGTCCAATATTTAATTATAGTATTAAAGAAATTAGTAAAATTAATATGAACAAATTTGATGAACTTGAAGAATTATTATTAGCAAGTAAATATGCTGCAAATATAAAAACATGGAGGAATATTTTAGGGAAAATTCCTATGCATGATTTAATTGATATGATCTATAATGATGTTGATATCTTTAATAAATATTATTCTGAAAATAGTCTAAAAAATAAAAAAATAAAAAATAATTTCTTAAATTTTTTAAATATTAGTCTTAGTTTAAATAATGGAAGATATTTATCTCCATTCAATTTTTTGTATCAAGTTGAAAAAATTAAAGATGATCCTGGTCTCTATGAGAATTTATTTGATAACTCTGTAAGGATAATGACTATTCATTCATCAAAAGGTCTCGAATCTGAAGTTGTTTTTTTAGCGCAAACTTATCTTTCAAATAATGTGAAAAATCAATTAAGAATAATTCCAATTTTTAATGACGATTTAACTTGTAAGAACTTATATTTATACCTTCCAAAATTTTTTAAAAACAATAGAATGATTGAAAAAAAATTTATGGCCTATAAAGATAAAGAAAATTTAGAGGAATTAAATTTGTTATATGTTGCCTGCACAAGAGCAAAAAGAATTCTTGTGATTAATGGGTTTTCCGATTCAAAATACAGTAATAGTTGGTTCTCTAATTTTTTATCTTGTCAATGATATCCTTTGGGCTTTTGTATCCCAAAATTAATTTTCCATCTGGTAAGAATATTGATGGTGTAGAGCTTATACTGATATTATTTATTATTTTCTGATGTTCATCTATAGGATTAATACAATTCATTTTTTTTATTTCTTTACCGTTTTTTAGAGATGTAAAAGCGTCATTCTTATTATCTGAACACCATGCTGAAGTAATTTTTGCCTTCGTACTTTTTTTTCTAGCTAGTACTAGATATCTCACTTTAATTCCATTTTCCAAATAAGTTGGGATATCTTGATGAAATTTTCTGCAATAACGACAGTTTATATCAGTGATAACATTAATATAATGTTCTTTGCTTTTCCCAAAAATAAATAATTTATTATCAGGAATATTATTTAGTAATTTTTTTCTCCCTTCTGCGCTAGCTGCTTCAGTAAGATTAATAAAAACATAAGACTTTCCTTCTTTCTCAACTTTTTGTAAATTACCCCCCTCAAATATATATTTACCATCATCGGTTATATAAATAATTGCACCTGCATAATGAACTTCATAAATATTATTTATTTTGGTTTTTATAATTTTATCAAATTTTAAAGTTGGAAATATTGCAGACATTTTTTTTTCTAATGAAAGTATAACTTTATCATCAGAATAGCAAATTGTAATATTGAAAACGAGAAACGCTGATAAAATAATAGATTTTATTATGCTCTTGGATGATTTTTGCAATGTAATTCCTTTAGTTCATTTTTTGCAATATGAGTATATAATTGCGTGGTTGATAAGTCGCTGTGACCGAGAAGTAATTGCACCACTCTTAAATCTGCTCCATTATTAATCATATGCGTTGCAAAAGCGTGTCTTAAAGTATGGGGCGATAAATGGTCATTAATTCCAACTTTTTTTGCATACTTTTTTAAAATATGCCAAAAAGAATGTCTAGTCATTTCACTTCCTCTATTACTTAAAAAAAGTGAATCAGATCTTTTTTTATTTATAAATTCTGACCTAAAATCTTCTATATATGCTTTTAAAAATGTTAGCGCATAATCATTAATTGGAATTATTCTCTCCTTGTTACCTTTTCCCATTACTCTTAAAAAATTACTCTCGATCACAACTTGAGATAACTTTAAGGTTACAAGCTCTGAAACCCTTAATCCGCAAGCATATAATATTTCAAGCATGGCTTTATCTCTTGAGCCAAATCTATCATTTATATTAGGAGCGTTCAGTAATTTATCAACGCTTTCGGCATCAATAGAATGTGGAAGCGACTTTATGTTTCTCGGAGTTTCAATTTCTTCTGTTGGATTATTTTTAATAATATTTCTACTTGATAAATATAAAAAGAATTTCTTAAGTGAAGATATTAATCTCATGTTACTTCTTGAGGATATGCCATTTGAAAATCTTTCGGAAATAAAAGAATTTATATCAGTATGCTGAGCATTATTTAAATCAATATTCTTTTCATTTAGATATATCAAGAAGGTTTTTATATCATGTTCATACGATATTAAAGTATTTTTTGATAAACCTTGTTCAGCCCAAATGCTGTCAAGAAAATTGTCTAGAACATCATTGTTTAATATATTTTTCATGTTAGTAATAATATAATAATGTAATTATTAAACTATTACAATGAGATACATTTATGAATTACATATCAATTTGGAGAAGATTAGCATCAATTTTGTATGATTTTTTATTAGTAGTAGCTGTACTTATTATTATGTCAATTCCTTTTTTTAGTTTTGATTTACAAGAAAATAATCTTCTTAAAGTTACTATACAGATTTATTATTATTTAATAACTCAGTATTTTTTTGTATGGTTTTGGGTACATAATCAAGGAACCCTTGGGATGAAAACATGGAAGATAAAAATAATATGTGATAATAATAATCGCCTGTCTTATAAACAAGCAATTATTAGATTTAATGTTGCTATATTTTCTTTACTATTTTTTGGCTTAGGTTTTCTAATATCTTTTTTCAGAAAAGATAAAAAATGTTTTCATGATATTATTTCAAAAACAGCTTTAATAAAACTGTAGAACCATAAAATTTCTTAATAATATAAAAACTAACTATAAGTAAAATAAATATAGGCAAAAAAGAACCTATTAAAGGTGGTATATTTATAATTATAGACAGCTTATTAATTGTTTGATTAAATAAAAATAATCCGATTCCTGTAAGAATTCCAATAAATATTCTTTGTCCAAAACTTGCTGACCTAATACTAGAGTGAACAAATGGCGTTGTTAAAAGAAACATTACTAAGCAAGATAATGGGATTGAAAACTTAGACCAAAAAGCTAGTTGATATTTTTTTGATTCCATGGAGTTATCCTCTAAATATTTAATATATTTTCGAAGCTGTGATAAATTCATTTGATTTGGCTTAATAACCATGATATCAAACAAATCAAGGTCCACAAATTCATTGAAACTTGCAGTATCGTTATTATTTATTTCTATATTCTTATTTTCAAAGTTTGTTGAGGTTATATTTTTCATTATCCATTTTCCATTAATATAATTTCCCTCATCAGCATAAATTGATTCTATTAACTGTTGCTTTTCATTAAATCGGTATACTGAGATCTCTTGAACAATATTATTTGGATAAACTTTTGCTATGTGTATAAAGCTACTCTTATTTTTTATCCAAATACCATCAGTATTTTTCATACTTAGTCTAGTCGATTCACTTAAGTTTTTTATGTTATTTGCTATTTGCTGACCTTGTGGTGCGATAAATTCTCCTATTAGAAACGTAAGTAGTACAATTACTAAACCGGTTTTTAATGTAACTTTTATAATTTTTGATAATGATAAACCTGAAAATTTTGCTGCATTTAATTCATTTGTACTAGATAATTTACTTAGCCCTATAAGACTTCCCATCAATGTTGCAATTGGCAAAACCTCATAAATATTTTGTGGAATGTTTAATAATACATATAAAAAAGCTAATGTTAGGGAATACCCGTCATTTACCTTTTTAATTTCATCGACTAGATCCAACAAACCAACAACTATTACAAGAATTCCTAAAACGGAAAATATTGAAATAAGAATTTGCTTGGCGATATATTTATCTAAAATTTTCATTATTTTTTCATATACTTCTTAAATGTTTTGACAAAATTTGGATATAACTTAATTTGTCGCTTTTTTGTAATGTATAACGTGTAGCATAGTACTGCTGCAACTATATGAACCCACCACGAACCTATTAAAGAAAAAATGTAGGATTCTTTTTGTATTTGATTTACTGAAACAATTACGAGATTAGAATATAAAAAATAAATAACAATCGAAGATAATAAATTTGAATATTTATTCTGTCTTGGTGCAACATCTCCAAAGATAAAAGCAAATAATATTAGTATAACTACAGATATTGGAGCAAATAATCTCCATTGTATTTCTGCTGATGATAAAGCTTTATTTTGATCGCTAATAAGATCAAATATACTCTTCATTCTGTAATTTTCATAAAAATCAGGCTCCGTACTAAGAAGTTTAATTTCATGAGTGTCATACTTCATGACTTGAAAATTCCCTGTTCCTGGCGTTCCAGTGTATCTTTGTCCATTCTTTAAAACTAAACTTCGAGATCCATCTTTTATATATTCATCTCCTTCTTCCGCTGTTTCAATGGATATTTTATTATTTTCTGAGCTCTTAATAAAAATTCTCTTAGAAACATCATTTTCAATATTTTCTACAAAAATTATCCAGTTCTTATTTTTCATTTGAATAAATTTTCCAGGCGATTTAAGCCCAATTTCTGATGTTGTAGCTGCCTCTATTTTCTTTTTTTGGATTTCTGTAACTATGTGAGGTGAAACAATAATATTTAAAACAAAAATTATGAAAAATGATGGAACAGCAAGCAAATAAAAAATTTTTGTAAAAATAGCTTTATAGTTTCCGGACGCTTTTAAGGCAAAAATTTCGCTATCTCTATAAAACCGTGATAGCGATATTACTATACCTATCATTAAAGCAAACGGTAAAAGTAGAATTACCGATTTTAAGGTACTTAAAAATAGCATAGAAAAAATCATTTCTATCTCAAATCTGCCATCTACAACATACTCTAAAAGTCTTACAAATAATCTGCCAACTATAACTAATATTAAAACTGAAATTACCGAAATAAATGAAAATATAAAGCTCTTTAGTATATACTTATCTATAATAGTTAACTTTTTAAAGTTACTGAAATTTAACGATTTTGGTCCAGAAGGAAATTTGAAATATTGAGCTTTTTTAGCAAAAGATCTAATTGAATTAATTTTTGAGTTGAATTTTAATTTACATATTTTGTAATTATCCAACCATTTTCTTTTAATTTTGGTATATTTAGAGTTATTTTTCATAATCAATAATTACGACGAGGCTACAAAAATTATGCAATACGATTTAACTACTAATATAACATCAATTAGTGCTAAAGGGTCAGCAATATTTGGTGTTTATGATGATAAAAATATTAGCAATTTGGCAAAGCATTTTAATAATAAGGATGTTGCTAAATTTAAAGATATGATCAAAAAATCCTCTTTTGAAGGGAAAATTAATCAATCGCTATGTATGTATGATGTTTCAAATTCAAAGTTAGACAAAGTTTACCTAGTTGGCTTGGGTGAAAAAAATAAATTTAATGAGAAAAAATTTTTAAAATCTATAATCTATGTCAGTAATTTATGTAAGAAGGAAAACATTAAAAATATTTTTCTAGACCTTGATGTGCTGATGTCAAATAAAAAAATAAATATAGATTGGGCAATTCGAAATATTTCTATACAAATAAATGGAATTGATTATTTGTATAGCGAGACAAAGAATAAAACAAAAAGTAAAACTAATTATAAAGTGAGTAAAATTATATTTTTATGCACATCTGTAAAAAGTCAATATAAAACAAAACTAAAGAAATACTTTATTCAAGGTTCTGCAATTTCTAATGGTATTAAGCTTGCAAAAAAACTTGGGGACCTGCCAAGTAATATTTGTACTCCAACATATTTAGCGAAGTCTGCTGTTGCTTTAGGAAAAGAAAATAAAAAGTTGAATATTAAAATTCATAATGAAAAAGAAATGAAAGCCATGGGTATGAATTGTTTACTCTCAGTCGGAAATGGGAGTGAAGAACCCTCTAAACTAATTACCATAAAATATAATGGTGCCAATAAAAATGAAAAGCCAATCGTGCTAGTTGGAAAAGGTATTACTTTTGATACTGGGGGTATATCTATAAAACCAAGTAATGGTATGGACGAAATGAAGTATGATATGTGTGGTGCGGCAAGTGTTTTAGGCACAATGAAAGCTATTAGTGACTTAAATCTTAAAATAAATTTAGTGGGTGTCATAGCATCAGCAGAAAATATGCCAAGTGGGTCTGCAACAAATCCAGGTGATGTCGTAACAACGATGTCAGGGCAAACAGTTGAAATACTAAATACTGATGCAGAAGGAAGGTTAGTTTTATGTGATGCTCTTACCTATGTTTCAAAATTTAAACCAAAACATGTGATAGATATTGCAACATTAACAGGAGCTGTTCTAGTAGCATTAGGTAAAGTAGCAAGTGGTGTTCTTTCAAATGATGATAAATTAACAGCGAAACTAAAAAATAGCTCAAATATAAGTCATGATTATATTTGGGAGCTTCCAATGTGGGAAGAATTTCAGTCAGAATTGGATAGTAACTTTGCTGATATAGCGAATATTGGAAAAAGATACGCTGGGACTATTACAGCAGCATGTTTTTTATCTAGGTTTACGGAAGATTATAGTTGGGCTCATTTAGATATAGCTGGAACCGCTTGGAATGAAGGTGCAAATAAAGGTGGCACTGGAAGACCAGTATCTCTTCTTACTCATTTTATATTAGAAAATGCAAAGTCTTTGTAAAGAATACGCAGATATTTATTATATAAATATAATTATATGATCGATAATAAGTACAATCCATCTAAAATTGAAGAGAAATGGTATAAGGAATGGGAAAATAATAAAATATTTTCACCTTCAAACAATGGAGATGCATATTGTATAATGATACCGCCTCCAAACGTTACAGGCACACTTCACATGGGGCATGCCTTTCAAGTAACTCTCATGGATATCTTATGCAGATATCATAGAATGCTTGGCGATAACACTTTATGGCAAGCTGGGACAGATCATGCCGGTATTGCAACACAAATGGTGGTTGAAAGGAAGCTTACTGCGCAAGGTATTTCAAGAACTGATTTAGGAAGAGAAAAGTTTATTGACCAGGTTTGGGATTGGAAAAGTCAGTCAGGGGATATTATAACTAAGCAACTTCGAAGAATGGGAGCTTCCCTTGATTGGGAAAGCGAAAGATTTACATTGGATGAGGGCTTATCTGTTGCAGTAAATAAAGTTTTCATTGATCTTTACGAAGAGGGCCTAATATACAAAGGGAAACGGTTAGTAAATTGGGATCCTGTGCTTCAAACAGCTTTATCTGATTTAGAAGTATTGTCATCGGAAGAAAATGGAAAAATTTGGACAATTAAATATTTCTTAGATGATGAGTCTGAAGATTTTTTAGAAATAGCAACGACAAGGCCAGAGACTATTTTAGGTGATACTGCTGTAGCTGTTAATCCTAATGATACAAGATACAAAAATTATGTTGGTAAAAAAGTAATTGTTCCAGTTACTGGCAAGACTGTTCCTATAATTGCAGATGAATATGTGGACATGGAATTTGGCACAGGTTGTTTAAAAGTTACTCCTGCACATGACTTTAATGATTACGAATTATCAAGGAAACACAATCTTGAAATAATAAATATTTTTGATAATTCAGCAAGAATAAAATGTAATCTTAAAGAGTATAATAATCTAGATAGATTCGCTGCAAGAAAAAAAATTCTTTCAGAGCTTGAAGATTCAAAAAGCTTATTAAAAACTTCTGACCATAAAATGTTAATTCCGCGTGGAGATAGGAGTCATGCCATTATCGAACCATTAATGACTGATCAATGGTATGTAAAGATAAAACCTTTGGCTGAAGAAGCGATTAAGTGTGTTAAGGAAAAGGAAATAAAGTTTGTTCCAGAAAATTGGGAAAAAACTTATTTTGAATGGATGAATAATATTCAAGACTGGTGTATTAGTAGGCAATTATGGTGGGGACATCGAATACCTGCTTGGTATGATGACGAAAAAAATGTCTATGTCGGCAAAAACGAAGAACATGTTAGAGAAAAGTATGATTTAAGAGAAAATACTATTTTAATCCAAGATGAAGATGTTTTAGACACTTGGTTCTCATCTTCGTTATGGCCATTTTCTACCTTAGGATGGCCTAGTGAAACTGAAAGAGTCAAGACATTTTATCCTACAAGTGTTCTCATAACTGGTTTTGATATTATATTCTTTTGGGTTGCAAGAATGATCATGATGGGGAAAAAGTTTGTAGGGGAAGTTCCTTTTAAAGAAATATATGTTCATGGTTTAGTTAAAGATTCATCTGGAAATAAGATGTCTAAATCTAAGGGTAATATTATTGACCCGATTGATTTAATAGACGGAATTGATTTAAATAGCTTGATAGACAAAAGAGCATCGGATCTAATGCAGCCAGAAATGGCTCAAAAAATTATTAAAAATACCAAAAAAGATTATCCAGATGGTATTGGAGCCTACGGCACTGATGCTTTGAGATTCACATTTGCTTCACTGGCCAGTACGGGAAGAGATATAAATTTTGATCTTAAAAGAGTTGAGGGTTATAGGAACTTTTGTAACAAATTATGGAATGCTGCAAGATATGTAAAAATGCAAGGTAATGTAAAAATAGAGAATTTAGATAATAAGAATTTTAAAAATGAAGATATTTGGATAAGAAAAAAGCTGGCTAACTTAATTGCAGAAATAAAAAATAATTATAAGAACTATAGGTTTGATTATGCAGCTAAGAGTTTATATAGCTTTGTTTGGCAAGATTATTGTAGCTGGTACATAGAAATTTCAAAATCTAATCTAAATATAAAAAATATTACAGAAGATGAAAAAAACTTAATTATTTTAAATTTAAGAGATGTATTAAAAAGTATATTATTACTTTTGCATCCAATAATGCCATTTATAACCGAAGAGATTTATAAAGATATATTTAATGAAGATAAATTCATTCAAGATAATAGCTATCCAAATTCAAGTGACTTTGAAAGTAGTAGAAACACAGATAATATTAGTTGGATGGTAGAAATTATTTCAGCTATCAGAAAGACAAGATCAGAAATTGGGGTTCAGCCAAACAAAGAGATAGAAATATTCGTAACAGGTGAAAGCGAAAAAGATAAAGTTTTTTTTAAAGAATTGACACCCCTAATTAAAAGTTTAGCAAAAATTAAAAATATTGAGTTTGGCGAAATAAGTGAAAGTAATTTTTACACGTGTGTATCTAATAATTTAAAAATTCTGATTCCTTCTTCTGATTTAGTGGATATAAAATCTGAAATTGAAAGACTAACCAAAGAAAAAGCAAAATATGTAAATTCAACTGTGGGAATTGAGTCAAGGTTATCTAATGAAGAGTTTGTAAAAAATGCTCCAGGCCATATTGTTGTAGCCGATGAGCAAAGACTTAAAGAACTTAAGATACAAATTTCAAAAATTGAAGAACAAATAAAAAATTTTTCTAGTTAGCTTGATTAAGCAATATTCACATCAAGTATACCTTCCATCTTTTCGGCAGTTTCTGACTTTCCAGTTCTACTGTCACCTATCATAGCGACGGTAACGTCGATCTCTTGAACGCTATTTCCAAGCTTTTCTCTCTTTTTAACTGCGAATTCTTTTACTGAAACTATCAATGATTCTGCAAGCCTTGTAGGTCCCTCTTGCTCAATTTCTTCTCTATTTTTAAAGCCACACTCAATTACTTTTTCGTCAGTATTTCCTTCGTATACTCCTGCCATTAGCATACTATACGCAACACCTACCTCCATATCACCTCTCTGAACAAGTTTTTCTATATCAGATATTAATTGTTCTTCAGTGTCTGTATATTTTTCGTATAAATCCTTATGAAGAATAGTTCCATCATTGTCTTTTAACAAAGGAAATGGGTTTGCCCAATAACTAATTTCAGTTCCTCCTCTTCCGGTTTGTGTACTTCCTGCAGCACATCTTCTACCATCATGAAAATGAACAATTGCATCTTTAACTGGCATGCTTGTATCAACCATTGTTTCTCCAGGTTTTTTTAAATCATAATTATTTATATAAAGCAATAAATCCAAATCACTTCCAGTAGATACTTCCTTTTCCTCCGCTACAGGGACTATTTGTCTTGCATTTGTTCCTGCAGATGCATTGTATCCAATTTCTCTACCTACTAACTGCAACTTTGCTTGTTCACTAAAACCATCTAAACAAGCAAACGCTCCAATTTCTGTACCGTAGAATTTTAATTTTGTAAGCTTATCATTATCATCTTTATAGAATTCTGCTTTTCCCATATCATCAGCCTTAATAAAAATATCTGATATGAATGGTTCGTCAGTTTCTTTATCAAAACCAACAACATATCTATTACAACCACAATGTAATGGAAAATCACCTTTTAAAATTGCTAAAACATTATGAAGAGTAAGAATTGGTTTTTTGCAATAACCAAAGTATCCATATTCAGGAAATTGCGGAACCATTCCTATAAGCAAGTCATTATCCTTATCATGATAAAAACCTAAATCTTCTTTTTTTGCACCTGGATAACCAAAAAAGAAAATTCCATCTGGTTTTTTATTTACAAATTGATTATCAATCTTAAATAAAGGAAATAAATTTAATAAACCAGGCTCCATCTCAATACAACCTCTAGATTTATGTATGTATGCAATGATCAACCATTTTCCAACACTCAAAGGTACTGCGACCCAATCATCTGGTTTGAAAATATTTAGATCTAAAGGATTATGATCTAGCTCAAAAAATGGAAATGCTCTTTTATTTACAGAAGTTTCATAATGAACACCAGTTTTAATGTCTGCTGTGACTGTTAAGTTTGTATGAGCAAGTTTTGAATAAGCAGCAGGCATATTTGCGAAGTGCCCAGAAATTTCTCCTGTGGTCACATTTGGAGATGCATCAGAAACACTTGATCTTGAAATACCATGGCCTAGACCTACTCTATCTAATAACTTTCTTCGTGTACTGATAATTAACTCAGATAAATTCTCAGCTTTCTCTGATATTTTCGTTTTGAATTCAGCTTGAGATTCTTTTCCAGTAGAAACAATATTATTATTCATTCTGACCAATCTGGTAAAACCTTTTTTTCTGTAATGATGGTAACAACCATCTAAAAATCTTACTATAGCTTTATCTCTTTCAAGTTCTTTACCTTGAGCTTCTCTTTCAAAAATTTGCAAAATATCCTTCAAAGTTAAATTAGCAATAAGTTCAGTCTTTTGTTTTGCTTCTTGCGAATGTTTTTCACCTTTGATTTCGAGGTCCTCGAGATATTCTTTTTTATATATTTTTAGATACCTTGCGAAAGCGTAACTTCGTAAAAGTTGCTCAGATGTTGTACAACTATCTTTAATTTCTAATATTGATTCCACTCTATATCCCCATTAAAAAAGCACTTAATATTTCAAGATATACTATTTTTATCTTTATAATTTATAGTAATAACGTTATACATGAATTATATTACCAAATATAGTGAAAATTAGATTATTGAATTTATGAATCAAATTATAAGTAAAATTTATCCACCAGGTAAAAAAAGCCTATACTCCGCTAATAATCTATACTTAAAACCAGTATTATCAAAGATAAATAGACGTTATAAACCATATTATTATGCAAATTTTCTGTCCAGTTTTGACGGAAGAATTGCTACTTATGACAAAAAATACGGAAAATTATTAACTCCTGAAAGGATAAAAAGTAAGGTCGACTATTCCCTTTTTTGTCAGTTACATGCTCAATCAGATTGTCTAGTCACAAATACAGAATATTTAAGAGGTTTGAGTAAAGGTTATTATGGAAATATACTTTCAGTAAAGAACTCAAAGTTAAAGTTGTGGAGAAATAAAAACAATCTGAAAAATCAAGATATTATTGTATTGAGTAATAGCTTAAATTTTCCAGTAAATAAAAATATCGAGGTATTAAAAAATAAAATAACGATATTGACCACGTCAAAGAACAAAAAAAAAATACAAAATCTAGAAAAAAAGAACTACAAAGTAATACAATGCAAAGGTAAAAATGTATCGGTCAAGAGATTAAATGAGTATATAATTAGTAAAAAGTACAAGTCTATATACTTTATAGCTGGACCAAGAATTGTAGAGCAGATGATTAGCGAAAATCTACTAAACAAACTATACTGTAGTACTAGCATGTGTATTATGGGTTCAGAGAATTATGATAAAATAATAAGAGGAGATTTTTTAAAGGAATCAAAAAATCTTAAACTTGTAGGGTTATATCTTTATTCACATAAAACAAAGAAAATAACACAACAAACATTATTTCAAGTATTCGATTTAAAAGGAAAATAAAATGCTTATAGAGTTAATATCAAATTATGGTTTATTTCTTCTAAAAACGCTAACGGTTGTTATAGGTATAATAGTTATATTAAGCTTTGCTTTAAGTTCAAAAAAAAGTAAGTCTGAAGGTAATTTAGTTGTTACTAATGTCAACGAAGAATTAGATAATCTAGAGAATAATATTAAACAAAATATTCTCAATAAAAAAGATTTCAAAAAGTATGTTAATGATAAAAAGAAAAATAACAAAATAGCCGAAAAAAAACTTTTTATATTAGATTTTAAAGGAAATATAAAAGCTAGTGAAATTGTATCTTTAAGAAGAGAAATATCAGGAATTTTATTATCTTATAAAAAAGGTGATGAAGTTATATTAAGACTAGAAAATTCTGGTGGTACTGTGCATGAGCATGGGCTTGCCGCATCGCAATTAAAAAGAATAAAAGATAAAAAAATTCCCCTAACAATATGCGTGGACAAAGTTGCTGCTAGTGGAGGATATATGATGGCTTGCGTTGCAAACAAAATCGTTTCTTCACCTTTTGCCATCATTGGATCTATTGGAGTTTTAGCTCAAGTTCCAAACTTTAACAAACTACTAAAAAATAAAGGTATAGATTTTGAGCAGCATACGGCAGGAAATTATAAAAGAACAGTTACTATGTTTGGAAAAAACACAGAAAAAGACAGAAAGAAACTTGGCGAACAATTAGAGGATATACATTTATTATTTAAAGATTTTATTGTTAGTCAAAGAAAAAACATAGATATTGAAAAAGTAGCTACTGGGGAGTATTGGTATGGAAAAAGTGCCCTCAAACTAAATTTAATTGATGAGATTATGACAAGTGACGAATATATTCTTTCTATCAAAGATAAATTTAATATTTTTCACATTAAATATAAACCAGTAACAAGCTTTGCTGATAAGATTTCAAAAGTTTCTTCTAAAATAGTTAATAAGCTTTTTTATAAGTTTGCGCAAAAAAACTACGATAGCTCGCTTTTTAAATAATACCTCTTTTAATTATTTCAATAATCCCATCTCTTAAAGCTTTTGCTATATTATTTTGAAATTTTTTTGTTCTAAGTTTTTTTTCTTCTTTACTGTTAGATAGGAAAGCAGTTTCAACTAAGATTGAGGGTATGTCTGGTGATTTTAATACAACAAAACCAGCCTGCTCAATATTTTTTAAATGAAGTTTCGAAACCTTTCCTATTTTTGATAGTAAAACACTTGCTGCTTTTATACTTGTTTCAATGGTTGCGCTTTGAGATAAATCAAGAATGACTTGAGCTAGAACATTATCCTTATCCTCTATACTTACACCACCAATTAAATCAGCGGAATTTTCTTTGTTTGCAAGCCATTTTGCTGCTTCGCTAGTAGCACCATGCTGTGATAAAACATACACTGAAGAGCCCCTTGCTTTTCTATTTCTTGCAGCATCTGCATGTATTGAAATAAACAAATCAGCTTTATATTTTCTCGCTTTTTTTATTCTTTGTCTTAATGGAATGTAATAATCTTTATTTCGAATTAGTACTGGCTTTATATTTTTTTCTTTTTTTAATAATTTATATAATTTTTTTGAAATTGATAAAACAATGTCCTTTTCTAAGGTGCCACCCCGTCCAACTGCACCTGGATCTTTTCCACCATGACCAGCATCTATTGCTATGACAAATTTCGTTTTTTTAATTTTCTTTGGCGTATTATCAATTTTATTATTATTTACGAGTTTCCCCATTACAACATCTAAAACATATCTGTGACCATACTTACCGTCTGGGCCTAAAGAAAAATATTTATATTTAAAACTTTTTTTTGATTTAAAAGTAAATTCTAGATTGTTTTTATTTTTTGCTAATTTAAACGTTTGAATATCTGGATTTTCTATTTTAGGTTTTTGAAAGTTATCGCTAATCTTGATATCTTTGAAAGAAATTTTTATTAAATTATCTGGACTTTTATTTATTACATAGTTTATTTTTTTATTTGCATCAAAAACAATTCTTAACTTACTAGCTTGCTCATCATAAGAAAGTCTTATTTTATTCAAACTACTAGCAAAACTTGTATCAATTGAAAAAATTACAAGAAAAAAACTGGTTATGATTGCTTTAAAAAAATTTTTATTATTGATTAATTTATAATAAATCATATTTGCATATTTTTTATCAAATTTTTACCCTTAACCGTATTACCTTTGAAATCATAAAAGCGTTTTTCTTGATTATCTGAGATCATTATATTAATTAATATATCAGAATTTTTCAGAAGTTTACTATCATTTTCTATCCATTCAATTAGAAATAAACTTCTTTTATTATAATAACTATTAAAATCGAAATAATTTTTTTCTTCTTTTTTTATTCTATAAAGGTCTGCATGCAATATATCAATTGAATTATAATTATATTCCTCTACTAATCCAAAAGTTGGGCTTTTAATGACTTCATCGTTTTTATAGGTTTTTATCAATTTTCTAATAAATGTAGTTTTTCCAGCACCTAAATCCCCTATAAATCCAACAATTAAAGGAAGCTGCATTGATTTTGAGAATTGCATGGCTAATTCTTCTGTCTCTTTTTCTGTATTAACTATTTTTTTCATTTTAATTTTATGTAATATAAAAACTTAGATTGCATCATTGCATATCAAAGAATAGAATAACATCAA